>ERZ860710.146-NODE-146-length-52412-cov-5.045495_pt1 | contig 52412 bp, 49 predicted proteins | sample MGYA00509974_ERZ860710 | MGnify/ENA primary metagenome ERZ860710 (study PRJEB30046, sample SAMN00715261) | human gut metagenome | study: EMG produced TPA metagenomics assembly of the A metagenome-wide association study of gut microbiota in type 2...
GTATACAGGTAAATCCACGAAGTTACAAAGTGGAGGTCATTACATATTGTCTAATACATAAAAAGCGCTTGATAATCTAATACACAAAAAGCGCTCTTGTACACCTGTAAAAGGGACAGAACGCTTTTTGCTATATATCAACTTTTTTCAAAGAAGGCTAAATTATTGTGTCAACTGATCCTCTAACGATTTGCGTGTTTTCGCTTCATTCTGGGACCACTTCAGGCACTTGTCATATCCATACTTCTTCGCACTGCTGATCATGTGATTTACCTGTTTCTCAAACGCAGCATCCGACTTTGCATACAACGCTTTCCAAGACTCATTTTTGATGCAGGTTGTAACCTGTCCCCAAACAGTCTTTAATGTGTCATCTTTTGTGCTCAAGCTAAAGCTGGTTCCCGGAGAAACCGTGTATTTACCTTTTTCAAAGTAAGCATTGATGGAATTGGTCTTATTGTAATCGCGCCAATCCTGCTCAATATCGCTCTTCGCTTTTTCCAGATTGCTCTTCCAGTTGACGCTGTTGTAAGTATCTCCGTTGGAGTCTGGGTTTTCTGCATCAATAGACCATGTCGTATTGTTGATCTGCAGGCAGCCATCGTGGAAACTTCCTTTATAGCCATTACCCATTGTTGTATTTTCATCTGCACGGCACTTACGGCCAAATTCGGTAAATATCGTATTACCCTGATCGTCATAATCCCAGCAAAGTCCTTTTGGTCCGTACTGCAGTGTCATACGTCCTTCCGGTGTTGCAAAATAATTGATCAGTTCCATACATTTTTCCGGATATTCACAGTTGGCTCCGATCGACCAAACAGACTCGCCGCCCTGTGTATTCATACCATAGACGATCGGGCTTGCCTGTTCCGGTTTCATGCAATACATCAATTTACCTTTCGAAGTATGCTCATCTGTGTTATAACTCAAGGATCCTGAGTAGTTAAAGATCGAGAACAGTACACCACCGTTCTGGACTTTTTCTGCCATCTGATCAAAGGTCTGTGTCATGGAATCCGGATCGATCAAGCCGTCCTGGTAAAGATCATTGTACCATTTCAACATTTCCAGATAAGGTCCATTCTTCTCTAGAGCATCATGATACGTTCCGGTTTTTGGATCATACAATCCAATACCAAGCTCATCATATCCATAGTAAGCGGTTGCCGTCGCTTTGACATACATAACCATTGAATCATCCCAATCCGGCCAGAGGGACAGGGCATATACCTTATTACCGGCATCATCTTTGCTGCAGATCTTCTGCATGTTCTTTAACAGTTTATGCATATCTTGCATATCTTTTACTTTTGGATAGCCAAGCTGTTTGTACAGATCCCATCTGACATCCCAGGTATAGAAGAATGACTGGTGTTCCTTACTGCTAAGTGCAACGTTGTTACCAAAACCATATAAAGCTTTGCTCTTGCCATTGGTAATCTTAGAAGTCAGATTTCGGTTTTTGTCTAACGCATCCGGCATCATTTTTTTGATCGTTTTGCCATACTCATCCAACAATCCATCATCATCCCAGTTAAGTAACAGATTTGCCTTCACTGCATTTGGATAGTTGTCGCTGTCATTAGCCCATACAACAATATCTCCCAGATCTCCACTGGTCATTCGTGTCTGGAACACGCCATCTCCTTCCGGAATAATGTTTAGTTCTACACCAAACTTATCCTTCAGGATATCGGCAGACCAGCCCGTCTGCTTACCGGAAAAATTGGCAAGCTGACTGTATACATCCAGCTTGATCACTTCATCCTTCTTCGATCCACAACCACTCAGCGTAGACATCATGCCAACACATAAACTCGCTGATAACAGCAGGGATACCCCTTTGCTTGTAAACCCTTTTTTTCGCATATTCTTCTCTCCTTCCATAAAAGACACGCAGAGCCCCACAGTAACACAAAGCTAATCCGAATTCGAATTGTTTGCGGATCAGTGTCCTTTCTGCGTCCAGGTAAATTCTGTAAACTCAGCCTTCTTACCTGTTTCATCAATAACATACATTGCCAAAAGAACTCCTGTAAAACCTCCGGCAACTTCCGTAGATAGATATTTTGCTCTTGCCTTGCCTAAATAAGCTGCATCGGCTCCCTGTCCACAATAGAAGTGATACCATTCGTGTTCACTCACAATGCGAAGATGATATTCGGAAAGATCCTGTGGAAGTGTTACTTCTCCTGCAATACCGATCGCATCTCCTGTACGTAAACGAAGTTTTGCTTTCACACCATCTTCTTCCTGGAAGATCGCCACATCGTAATGCTGGCTCTCGTCCATGTAACAGGTGATACCTGCCTCTTTTGCATCCGTCTTTAAGGTAACAAGAAGTTCTGTCTCAAACTCTGACTGACGGATTCCCAAAAATGTCGGAATATCCTCCTCTTCCAGAGTTACTTCACTTCCGGTCAAAGTGATCGAATGGTCACCAAATTCATAGCGGGACTCATCATAATCTCTCATATAACACCATCTTGGATCTCCTTCACCAAGTGTGTCTAAGGAAACATCATAAATACCATCCCGTTTTTGCACTGCTTTAATGCCCGGAATATCCATTTCCGAATATACGGCTCCATTTTCTCCGGCTTCAAACCAGCCGTCTTCACGCCAATGAACACCTACCAAGAACGTTTCTCTGCCTAAATGGTGGAACGGAGACCACTCACCATTCTGACGGAATCCTAAGCAGACCATAAAAGTATTGCCTTCCTCATCCTGTACCAGATCACCATGGCCAATACCCTGAATACGGTTCTCATTACCACCCAAATTACGGTTGGTAAGTACCGGATTGCCTGGATAGGATTCAAATGGTCCATACGGATCTTTACTTCTCGCATAAGTTACCATATGACCATATTCTGTACCGCCCTCAGCAACCATCATATAATACCAGTCACCGATATGATACAGGTGTGGAGACTCCAGATAACGTCCACCATTACCACTCCAAACCGGTTTCGTTGGCGTTAATTTTTCTCCGGTCTCAACATTGATCTCACACTGCATAATACATCCCTTGCCATCCGGTCCATTGCCATTGGATGTAAAGTATACCTTGCCATCCTCAAAAAACAAAGATGGATCAATACCATCCTGATCTACAAAGATCGGATCAGACCACTCTCCAGAAATATCATCTGTATATACATAGAAGTTTTTCTGAAATGTATTATTGTTGGTAACCATATAAAAACGTCCATCATGAAAACGAAGTGTCGGCGCAAACACACCACCGGAACTGTTTACTTTATGTAAATTCACCTGTGTTTTGCGGGTCAAACAATGTCCGATCAGCTTCCAGTTGACCAGATCATCACTTTCAAAAATCGGCACTCCCGGAAAATACTGAAATGAACTGCAAGCCAAATAAAATTTGCCATTTGCACGGCAGACACTTGGGTCCGGCCAAAATCCTCTAACAATTGGATTACTAACTACCATAACTTGTTCCTCCTTTGAAAAAAATTCCTTTGAAAAAATTGATCATACGTCTACTATATCTTAAACCTGCCATTGTCGCCATAACTTTTGCGACATATTTTAGCACAAAACGGACATCACAATCTCCATTCGGATCAAACACAATCTTGACAATGTCACGCCACATAACAGCAATTTCCTATCAATCAAAAAAGGCAGGAAAGCTATTGCATTTCCTGCCTTTTCGTTATATTATCATCTACTTTGCTTACGCTTCTACAAAAGCCTTTACCTTCTTGTAAATGCCCTCGCTGTCTAACTCATATTTCTTGAGCAGCTCAACTGCAGGACCAGACTCACCAAAGGTATCATTGACACCAATCTTATATACCGGTGTCGGCGCCTTAGCACACAGACAGTCACAAACCGCACTGCCAAGTCCGCCAATAATGGAATGTTCCTCAATTGTAACTACCTTGCCTGTTTTCTTAGCTGCGCTGACAATCAGATCCTCATCCAACGGCTTGATCGTATGAATATTGATGACCTGTGCGTCAATGCCATCCTGTGCCAACTTCTCAGCAGCAACCAATGTCTCCGAAACTTCCAGTCCGGTTGCGATCAATGTAACGTCTTTACCCTCGCGAAGAACAACACCTTTGCCAAGCTCAAACTTGTAATCCGGATTATCATTGATCACCGGCACTGCCAAACGGCCAAAGCGGATATATACCGGTCCCTCGTGATCAAGTGCTGCCTTAACGGCTGCCTTGGCTTCTACATCATCGGATGGATTCATCACAACCATTCCAGGGATCGTGCGCATTAACGCCAGATCCTCACAGCACTGATGCGTTGCTCCATCTTCACCAACGGAAATACCGGCATGTGTTGCACCGATCTTTACGTTCAGCTTTGGATATCCTACGGAATTACGAACCTGCTCAAAAGCACGTCCTGCCGCAAACATTGCGAAAGAACTAACAAATGGAATCTTGCCTGTTGTTGCAAGTCCTGCCGCAATACCTACCATGTTACACTCTGCGATACCACAGTCAATATGTCTATCCGGAAATGCCTTTTTGAAAATGCCGGTCTTAGTTGCTGCAGCAAGATCTGCATCTAATACGATCAGATTTGGATATTCTTTACCAAGTTCTGCAAGGGCATTACCATAACTTTCTCTTGTAGCAATTTTCTTAACCTCTGCCATTTTAATCCTCCATTCTGCCTTATAATGCTGCTCCGGCTTTCTCTAACTCTTCCATTGCCTGTGCATACTGCTCATCGTTCGGTGCAGAACCATGCCAGCTTGCCTGATTCTCCATGAAAGAAACGCCCTTTCCTTTGACACTCTTGGCAATGATCGCCGTTGGCATTCCCTTTGTCTCACGAGCCTCACGGAATGCAGCATCAATCTGCTCAAAGTCATGTGCATCAATCTCAATAACATGGAAATTAAATGCCTTAAACTTGTCCGGGAGCGGATATGGAGAACATACATCCTCAATATCTCCATCGATCTGTAAGCCATTGTTATCAACAACAAACACCAGATTATCTAACTTTCTGGCACCTGCAAACATCGCAGCTTCCCATACCTGACCTTCCTGCACCTCACCATCTCCGAGTACACAATATACGCGGTAAGATGCATTATCGAGCTTGCCGGCCAGTGCCATTCCAACTGCTGCAGAACTTCCCTGTCCTAAAGATCCACTGGACATATCAACACCCGGAATATGCTTCATATCCGGATGTCCCTGCAGATAAGAACCTACATGACGCAGCGTCGTAAGATCCTCAACCGGGAAATAACCTCTATGTGCTAACGTAGAATATAATGCCGGTGCAATATGTCCCTTTGATAACACAAAACGATCTCTATCTGCTTTCTTCGGATCCTTCGGATCAATATTCATCTCTTCAAAATATAAATAAGTTAAAATGTCTGCAGCAGATAACGATCCACCCGGATGACCGGACTTTGCGCTGTGTACTGCTGTAACGATTCCTTTACGAACCTCGTTTGCCATTTTCTTTAATGCTAATGTGTCCATAACTACCTCCTTGCCTGTCTGCGTAACGATGCTCTGATCTATTCACCAAAAACAGCCTTGTAATCTGCCTGGAATTTTGCGATTCCCTGATCTGTCAATGGATGTTTGGTCATCTGCTCAATAACCGCATATGGAACTGTAGCGATGTCAGCGCCGGCTAATGCACAATCTGTTACATGGATTGGATTACGGATACTTGCCGCAATGATCTCTGTGCTGATATCCGGATAGTTTGCAAACATATCAGAAATCTGCTCGATCAAATCAATACCCGGCATGGAAATGTCATCCAGACGGCCTAAGAACGGAGAAACGTAAGCTGCACCGGCTCTTGCTGCAAGCAATGCCTGATTTGCAGAAAAGATCAATGTTACATTACACTTGATACCTTCAGAAGATAATACCTTTGTTGCCTTTAATCCTTCTACCGTCATAGGGATCTTAACAACCATATTTGGATGTAATTTTGCGATCTCACGACCCTCTGCGATCATTCCCTCAGCATCTACGGTTGTTGCCTTAACTTCACCACTGATCGGTCCATCTACGATTGATGCGATCTCCTTAAGTACTTCTTCCTGGCTCTTGCCACCTTCTTTCGCAATTAAAGACGGATTTGTTGTAACACCACAAATCACTCCCATATCGTTTGCCTTTTTGATGTCTTCAATCTTTGCTGTGTCAACGAAAAACTTCATAAATAATCTCCTCCTGTAAATATAAAATGGATGCAGCAAACCCCATCTGCTGCAACATAAAACACTGTTTTCAGTATACCGCATTTTGTGTATACGGTCAAATAAAATCGCTATCCTGCATCACGTATTTCGACCAGCCAAAAAGGGCAAAACCAGCGTTTTGCCCTTCTTCATTCTTTAATAAAACAAAAAACCTTTCCAGTCGTCTTTGTAAACACGGTATAATTTCATCGGCGCCGTATATTTTCGGATCAATTTGGCACCATTGTCTGTCTCATTGATCGACTTAGAATCACTGTCACAGTAGATCACCACTTTCTTATCGACGGTAACATTTCCCTCCGTCTCTGTATGAGGCAATGCCTTTTCTGACTGCAATTGATAGGTGTGCGACGTCTCATCTACCAAATAACGGCAATAATAAGAACTATTCTTGCTGCCCGCGCCTTTTCCCGCATTGTTATTTAATAATTCCAGCCGATAAAAACCCTCTCCGGATCCCTTCGTATATACAATACTGTTTTGTCCATAATGGGAACGGAACAGCTCTGCCGGCTTGGGCGTCTGTAAAATTGATTGAATAACCGGTGTCTGCGTTGGATCCGGATCTTCTCCGTCTGCCAACGTCTTGGTCAAAACCTTCTTCTTTATAACTTTTCCACTGTGAGGCATCGGCAATAATATAGTCCACCGACGGCAGCAGACTGCCCACGCGGCTTACCTTGAAGACACTGGATAACTTAGACGAACTAAGTAACAACTGGTTTGTCCCGGTACACTGGATCGAATCCAGCGAGATCCAATTTTTTGCATTGCCTTTCTTTTTGGCACGGGCATACACAGACTTTAACAGTGTATCCATATCCAACACCTGGCTAACCTTTTTGTTCTCCAGATCGATTTTTAACACCTTGCTGCCCACGGTCATATTTTTACGATCAGCTGTTGCCAACAGGTATACTCCGGCACTGCCATCGTATGCATATTCTCCTTGGAAATGGTATCCATATACCGGATACGAATGTGTTACCTGTCCAAGCCTGTTAATGCGCACCAAACAATTTTTACTACTCTGAACAACTAACGAGTCATAAATGATCTGCACATTGCGGCCTACATAGCCATCCGTTGGAATATTAGCACGCAGTATACCGGAATTGTCATACATGGTAATCGCATAATGTTTCTTTCCATCTTTACCTTTCCTGCCATCTGCAAAAACCACATACAACCCATTACTGATCGTCTGTTTGCTATAACCTTCTTCAACTGACAAGCGCCCTGCCAGACCGCTATCATCTGCCGGAAGTGTGATCTGCCATGTTCCCGTCTTCGATAACTCTCCTTTGGGACTATAGAAATTAACAGTTATATAATTTACACGTCCCGGAAGCAGACCGATGATCTGATATTCATGTTCCTTCGTAACATTTTCTGCGCCGCCATTAAATGGTGTACGTGTAAAATCCGCAATATTACGATCATCCACAGATACTGTATAACGACAGTATCCCTTCCCGTCACTCTTAAAATACAAATACATAGACTGCGAATTTGTTCCATATGGATTATATGCCCACAACGGCTTATCAAAAGAAAACTGCTTGTTCTTTTTTACCGTCGTCAACATCTCTTCCGCCTTCGTGCTCTGACTGCCGTCATATACCTGCTGAAGCCCTGTGGACGGTACCGTTACGACATTTTTATTATCGCCGCTTAGATAGAGTTGTTTTATATTTACTTTTTCAACCTTGTCAATTGCTTTTTGCCGGCTGTCAGGCAAAAGATCCCTCTCCTGCGCAAGCAGCTTCTCCTGTTTAGCTGCTTTCTGCTTTGATAAACGGTTCATGTTCCACAGGAACGCACCTAAGATTACGACCATGACCGTACTCGTGATCGCTACCACTCGCAATATTTTCTTCACTTTAATCCTCCATATTCCTGATAAGCCGATCTCTCAGACCATCAGGTATCTCCACACTGACAACGCCAATCCTATTTGTCTGTTGCCGTAATCACAAGTTCTTTCATTCGCTGATAAATCTCCGGGAACTGCCGCTTCATGCGGACCGGCTTCATTTCCTTATCTAGGAAGCAATGTCTGCTTTCCCCTTTGGTTCGAAGCTCTCCCTCACAATATATTTCATAGACAAACTGCATTTTGATCCCATCAAACTTTACCAAACGGGTATGTATCTGCACTTTATCTCCAAACAAAACCGGTTTAATATATTCACACGCTACCGATAACACCGGAATGATCAAACCATGTTCCTCCATTGCAGCATAGGATAATCCTACCTGTTCCATCATATCCAGTCTCGCCTCTTCAAAATATCGTATGTAATTGGAATGATGAACAATACCCATTTGATCTGTCTCATAATAATTAATACTTCGGTCGTATATTGTATTTCCAATGTTTTTACTCATCGAAATCCTCCATTCCTTTTGACATTATATGAATTTGCCTGTATCATAAGCAGGTACAGCAAATCCTAACATTTCTACATTACCAGGAACAATCCACTGTACCAGTATACCATATTTCATCCAAATATGACAGTACTCAAACTTGACACCTTCCGAAGTGAAGCATTAACCACATAATACTTATTATGTTGTCATGAAACGGACCAAAAAGTGGGCGGTTTGAGTAATAAATAAGCACGGAGGTATTCTGATGAATATTATCAATATTGAACATTTGACACATTCTTTTACAGAGAGACTGCTTTTTGATGATGTCTCTTTTTATTTGAGTGACAAGGATAAGGTTGGTGTGATCGGCATCAATGGAACCGGTAAATCCACCCTCTTAAAGATCATTGCCGGCAAAGAAACAGCTGACCGTGCTGACATCATTATGCAACGTGATCTGCGTATTGCTTATCTACCTCAGATCCCGGAATTTGCAGACACACATACGACTCTTTCCGGTGCGCTTCCGCTCACAGAAGAGATCAGTGATCAGCCGGAAAACTATATTCCACAGGCAAAGTCCATGCTGCATCAGCTCGGCTTTACAAGATATGACCAACCGATCACAGAATTGTCAGGCGGACAGCGCAAACGCATTGCTCTGGTACGAACTTTGCTGACGCCTGCCGATGTCCTGATCTTGGATGAACCGACAAACCATTTAGACAGTGCAATGGCAGAATGGCTCGAAAAGACGTTGCGTGCCGAATCGCGTCCTCTGATCATGATCACGCATGACCGCTATTTTTTAGATAGTGTGACCAATGCCATCGTGGAGATCGATAAAAGCAAACTATACCGCTATGAAGGCAACTATCTGTATTATCTGGAGCATAAAGCCATGCGCGAGGAAATTGCACGGGCAACCGAGCGCAAACGCCAAAGTATCCTGCGGGTAGAGATCGAATGGATGAAACGCGGTGCCAGAGCACGTTCCACCAAACAAAAAGCACATATTGCACGCTATGAGGCCCTGCGCGATATGGATGCACCCGTCACAGATGATATCGTCACGATCAGTTCTGTCTCCTCCAGACTGGGACGCACAACGATCGAACTGGATCATATAAGCAAGGCATATGAAGATGCTGTGTTAATGCAGGATTTCACCTATACCTTTTTACGTGATGACCGTATTGGGATTATTGGACCTAACGGCTGTGGCAAATCCACACTTCTTAAAATCATTTTAGGACAGATCACGCCCGATAAAGGTACCGTCACCATTGGACAAACTGTAAAAATCGGCTATTTCTCACAAGAAAGTACAGAAATGGATCCCTCTCTGCGCGTGATCGATTATGTAAAAGAAGGTGGCGAGCTTGTACAAACTGCCGATGGAACAATCAGCGCTTCAGCTATGTTGGAACGTTTCCTCTTTCCAAAAGATCAACAATACACCAAGATTGCAAAATTATCCGGTGGAGAACGTCGAAGACTGTATCTGCTCCGCATTTTGATGGAGGCACCTAACATACTGCTGCTCGACGAGCCAACCAACGATCTGGATATTGCAACCCTGACGATTTTGGAAGATTATCTGGATCAATTTGCCGGGATTGTGATCACAATTTCCCATGACCGTTACTTTTTGGATCGTATTGTCCGCCGCATCTTTGCCTTTGAAAAAGGTGGCGTGATCCGTCAGTACGAGGGCGGATATACCGATTATCTCGCTCATACCAATGAAGTCATAACCGTAGCCGATGCCGGAGCACAGGGGCATACTGATACTCAGGCAGTGGTCTCATCCGATGGTCCTTCCAAAAACACACGTGATAACTGGAAGAAAGGACATACCCATACTAAAAAAATGTCCTACCAGGAACAAAAGGACTATGAAACGATCGAACAGGATATTGCCTCTTTAGAAGAACAATTGGAGCAGCTGGAGCAGGATATTGTCGGCGCTGCAACAGATTTTGTCAGACTAAACGAACTAACTGCACAAAAATCTGAAATAGAAGCGGCTTTGGAGCAAAAAATGGATCGCTGGATGTATCTGGAAGAGCTTGCGGAAGAACTGGGTCTGAAATGAATTTTGCGTTAGGAAAGAGAAAAGGAGCAGCCTCTTAAGAGAATCTCTTAAGAGGACTGCTCCTTTGTGGTTACAACCTGTGATAAATTTCTTAACTTTAATAAACAAATAATTATCTATAAAAATCAGAATGATTCATGCATTGATTATAACTCTTGATAAAGAAAGCAATTAGCCAATCTTTACCACATTAGATGCCTGAGGACCTTTTTCACCATTGACAACGTCGAACTCTACCTCTTCGCCTTCGTCAAGAACCTTGAATCCATCCATCTGCAAAGCGGAGAAATGTACGAATACATCATTTCCATTTTCATCTGAGATGAAGCCAAATCCTTTTTTTGCATTAAACCATTTCACTGTACCCTTCATTGTACTGCCTCCTAAAAAACTAAATATAATCTATGTTCCCGAAGTAATCTCCCCGGAAACAAACAACACACTTAAAGTACCACATAATAGTCGGGGTGTCAATGCTGTTTCTCCGTCTTTTTTATCGAATACGAAAATTGTAAAACCCCTTTACTTCAAACGCATTCTGTATACAACAGGTTTATCACTGTCGACAAATGGCGCATGAATGATCATCTTATCTGCTTCGCGTGTATACACAGGTTTCTGATCGTAACCAAGTACACTAAACTCTGTGATAATACCATGAAAATCTTTGCTTTCTTCACCCATACTCTTGACGATCACGTCTTCGCCATGCTGCTGCATTGGAATAATATAAATGCAATCCTCACGACAGGTGAAACGTACATCCGTGGAATCAAAGTCTTTTCTTCCCTCTTCCGAAAACATTCCCTCAACCACTTCCGTATTACCTTCTGCCTGAACACGCCAAGGATGACTGTCGTAAATGGCCTCTCCGTTGACATCAAGCCATTCTCCGATCTCATTGAGCATCTGCACCTCTTCCTCACAAATGCTGCCATCTGCCTTTGGTCCGACATTTAACAACAGACAGCCGTTTTTGCTGACAATGTCTACCAGATCCTGCAAAATATCTTTGGTCTGCTTAAAACGGTTCTGCTCCGTATAACACCAAGAATTAAACGCCATAGAAGTATCTGCCTGCCAATAAAATGGCTTTGCCTCTGAGAAATGACCGCGTTCCATATCTAAGATCGCTGTGCCAAGCATCATTGCATCATGCTTATAGGAAATAGCCACATCCATTCCCCATTCTACACCACGATTATAATAATAAGCTGCAAACTTTTTCAAATATGGTTTTACCGATTCATGCTGAATCCACCAGTCGAAATAAACCATGGCAGGACGATATTTCTCAACCAACTCCACATTTCGTGCAAGCCAGTCTTCCATGAAGTCTTGTGGTGGCGCCGGACTAAAAAGATCCTGATTGTCCGGTTCCGGCATAGCCGGATAATAAAAATCACCCAATTTCATCGGCTGCTTGATATCGCTGTCAAATTCACAACCATGTCCCATAAAAAATGCGTGTTCTACACGGTGATTAGACTCACAAAAGATCATATCTTCCTCTTGGATCGCCTCTTTCAACTCACCTAAGACGTCACGCTTCATTGCCATTTTCACGCTTGTCCAATCGCTGATCTCGGAATCATACATCTGAAATCCATCATGATGCTCTGCGACCGGCATAACATACTTTGCACCGGCTTTTTTGAATAGCTTTGCCCACTGTTTCGGATCAAACTTTGGCGCCGTAAACATTGGTATAAAGTCCTTATATCCAAATTTCGTATGTTCTCCAAAGTTTTTGCGGTGCCATTCCCATTCTTCCATGTCCTGAATATACATGTTACGGGAATACCATTCATTATTATGAGCGGGTACGCTGAATATACCCCAATGAATAAAAATGCCAAATTTCGCATTTCGAAACCATTTTGGTGCCTCATAGGCAGCCAACGAATGCCAATCCGGTTTGTAAGGACCTGCTGCAATTACATCATCCGCAATTTTTAAATATTTCTCCTGTACTGTCATGTCGTCAAATTCCTTTCTCATAATCATTCTGACCGCACTGCATCACTTTTATTGCTGAAATCGGTATGTCTTATCCTCCGTGCAATACACGATCGGTAGTCCAAATTCCTGCAAAGCATGAATATCCTCATAAACACTCTTACGCTCTCCGGCTATTCCTTTCTCTGTGATCCATTCCAAGATTTCTTTCATGGTCAGTCCATGCTTCTCATCCGTCTGCTCGGTCAAAACCTGCATCACCAGCAACAATCTCATACGTACATTCTTTACCATTTCTTTCCTCCATTACTGCTCTTCGCGGACGCGTATCAAATCCAACTCATCCGGTTTCTGACTAAACAACACGTGTATTTTCTGCTTCGGATGCGGACAATTCTCAATGAATCTGCCATCTTCATCCTTCATCTTTTCAACGGTAACAAGCACATTTTCACCGGAAGGCTTCATAATCTCTACCTGATCACCTACCGCAAATTTGTTACGTTGCTCCATCTTTACAAATCCCTGCTCATCTGAACTGCCTGCCAACCCCAAATACGTATACTTTTTAACATACGTATTGTTGTCATATATCTGTGATTCATGCGTTGTCGGTCCATAGAAAAATCCTGTCGTAAACTGACGATACGTACACTTAGAGATCTCATCCCGATAGTGATCCAGATTAGCCGCATACAGCTCCGGTGAATCAAAATAATCGTCAATTGCCTGTCGATAGGTTCTCGCTACGTCAGCCACATAAAGTGCTGTTTTCATGCGTCCCTCGATTTTAAAACTATCAATGCCTGCCTGCACCAGATCCGGAATATGCTCTATCATACACAAATCTTTGGAATTGAAAATATAAGTTCCTCTCTCATTTTCCTCCACAGGTAGGAATTCTCCCGGTCTGTTTTCTTCCATAATATAATACTTCCAGCGGCACGGATGCGTACATGCCCCCAGGTTAGCATCTCTGCCGGTAAAATAATTACTTAAAAGGCAACGACCGGAGTAGGAAATACACATCGCTCCATGTACAAATGTTTCAATCTCCAAGTCATCCGGAATATTAACCCGAATCTCTGCAATTTCTTTAATGGACAATTCCCGCGCCGAAACCACTCGTTTGGCACCAAGTCTCTGCCAGAAAAGATATGTCTCGTAATTGACATTATTGCTCTGTGTACTAATATGAACTTCTATCTCAGGGCACACCTCTCTTGCAATGGTAAATACACCCGGATCGGAAATGATCAACGCATCCGGTCCGATTTTATGCAGCTCCCTGAAATACTTGCGCACCCCCTCCAGATCACGGTTATGCGCAGTAATATTTGCCGTTACAAAAACACGTTTTCCATGTTCATGTGCGAAACGGATTCCCTCTGCCATATCCTCCATCGAGAAATTTTTAGCCTTCGCGCGAAGTCCATACATTTCTCCACCGATATAAACCGCATCTGCACCGTACATTACTGCCACTTTCAGCACTTCCAAGCTGCTTGCCGGTACCAATAACTCCGGCTTTCCATTCTCTAACATATAGGTTCCTCCTAAGAACTCGCTAAATTTCATTATATCTAACAATTATGCAGTTTACAAGCATTATCTTACCGTACTCTTACATCTGCTTTACATTCGTTTTCTTATAAGACAGCAAAGCACCGTCCCCAACAGGCAATATAACACTATCCCACTGTTCCGAATGTGTCATTTCGTATAAAAACCCCCGCATCCTCCCATGAATCGTGCGGTCTCGACGGCGGATCGCATAGCGTGACTCAATAATATCTCCCTCTTGAAGAACATTATCAGTCACAAGCAGTCCTCCCGGCTGCAATAAATCATAAATAGGATTCAAAAAAGCAGCATATTGCCCTTTTGCTGCATCCATAAATATGAAATCATATTGTTTCTGCTCGCGCACCAGTGCCGCAAGTATATCTGCCGCATCTCCCTCTAACAATCTGATCTTGTCTCCCTGTGGATATTTGGCAAAATTTTCTTTGGCATCCCGAATTCTCGCCGGAACTTTTTCTATCGTATCCAACGTTGCATCCGGCAGCAATTCACTACGCATTAAAAGAGCAGAAAACCCCACTGCCGTTCCTATCTCTAAAACATGTTTCGGTTGTCGCAGACGCAGCATAAACAAAAGCAATGACTGCATCGAACGACGTATGATCGGCACTTCTTTTTGCAGTGCCCACTGCTCTAATTCCTGCATCGGCTCCGGTATCTGCCAAGTCAGTGAATCCAAATAAGTCACCAAACGTTCGTTTACAATCATTGCACTCTCCAATCTAAATACTAACTGTTAAAATGTCAATAATCTCCTGATAGTCCATATTCGTACGCAATACATAGGTTCCCGGCCGCAAGATAACAGTATCCTGCTCCAGCAGTTGTGTTCTCGCATAAAAACTGTACTTATCAACGATCAACCCCTGTTTTTGAAGTTTGTCTGCCACTTCATACATAGACCGGTTCGTCTCTACCTGAAAAACTTTTTCCTGTCCTTTGCCCTGATCAACCGTTACCGTTCCAAAAACCGCATAACAAAAATGATACCCGCAAATACATACACGGCTGACACCATATAAAATGAGAACCAGCACTAATATATTGACACAAATTGCAAGCAGGTACCGTGCAGAATTCAACATCACCTGCAGTTTTCTGGTATAAGGATCGTTCATCTCTATCCCTCCAAAAAGGATGTTTCCACTGCCGAACCTTCTAAGAACTGCTCCTGCAGCTCTTTGACCATTGCGATATACTGATGTTCTGCAGCAAAAAACTCATTAGCAAGGCCATTTTCCTGGAGATCGGCAAAATCTTTCTGCAGTCCATTATTCCCCTGAATAAAAGCCTCTCCCTCCTGCATCTGGATCCATAGACTTCGTCGTCTGTAATCTCCGATTCTCGCATAAAGCTCTGGATCTTGCTTCAAACGGCTAAGAACATTGATATACTGATTGTATTCATTGGTCTTTCTAAGCCTGTCTGTCAGTTCCGTCATTAATTGTTTCATCTCATTCATGTATTTACTCCACTTCCATGATGATCGGCAGGATCATCGGATTACGCTTCATCTTTTTCCATAAATAATCACTCAGACTATCTTTAATCTCTGTCTTGATCTTGGTCCAGTCTGTTACATGATTGTCGAGACATCTTTCTAATGCAGAATATACCACTTCTCTCGCCTCATCCATCAAATACTCCGATTCTCTGACATAAACAAAGCCTCGTGATACAATATCCGGTCCGGCAAGTAATTGATTTGTATATTTTTCCAAAGTAAGAACGATAATGATCAACCCGTTCTCAGATAAATACTGTCTGTCACGCAATACAATATTGCCGACATCTCCAACGCCAAGACCATCTACCATAATGCCCTGTGCCTGCACTTTTCCGATCAAAACTGCATGGTCTTCACAGAGATCTAACACGTCACCGGACGATAAAATGATCGTATTTTCTTTCGGAATACCCATCTGCTGGGCCAGTTCCGCATGAGCTTTCAAATGCTGATATTCACCATGTACCGGGATCGCATACTGTGGTTTCACCAAAGAATAGATCAATTTGATCTCTTCCTGTGAAGCATGTCCGGATACGTGAGTATCCTGCACGATTACTTTCGCACCCTTTTCCGCCAGCTCATTAATAACCTTGGATACAGACTTTTCATTGCCCGGAATCGGTCTGGAACTAAAGATCACTGTATCTCCCGGCATGATCGATACTTTGCGATGGATATTCGCTGCCATACGGGACAATGCAGCCATCGCCTCTCCCTGACTTCCGGTCGTGATCAACACCAATTTCTCCGGCGGATAGTTCTGCATCTGTTCCATTTCGATCATGATATTGTTCGGTACATTTAAGTAGCCAAGCTCTGTCGCCGTTGAGATCACATTAACCATACTGCGTCCTTCCACGACAACCTTTCTTCCATATTTTTCAGCAGAATTTATAATCTGCTGTACACGATCTACATTCGACGCAAAGGTCGCTACAATAATTCGACTCTTTTCATTTTCCGCAAAGATCGTATCAAAAACTTTGCCAACCGTCTGCTCTGACATCGTGTAACCCGGCTTTTGCACATTCGTACTATCTGCCATCAATGCCAGAACTCCTTTTTTACCAAGTTCACCAAAACGCTCAAGGTCTATCGTCTCTCCACTGACCGGCGTAAAATCAACCTTAAAATCTCCTGTGTGCACAACTGTTCCAACCGGAGAAAAGATTGCCAATGCCGCTGCATCTGAAATACTGTGATTAGTTCGGATGAACTCTACACGAAAGCAGCCAAGATTGATGGATTGTCCATACTTAACCACTTTACGTTTTACCGGCTTAGGCATAACATGTTCTTTTAATTTGTTCTCGATCAGTCCCATCGTAAGCTTTGTCGCATAAACCGGAACATTGATCTCTTTTAACACGTAAGGCAGTGCACCAATATGATCCTCATGTCCATGTGTTATCACAAAACCTTTTACACGATCAATATTCTGTTTTAAGTAAGATACATCCGGAATGACCAGGTCGATTCCTAACATATCATCTCCCGGAAATGACAATCCGCAATCCACAACAATAATGCTGTCTTCGTACTCAAATGCGGTAATATTCATTCCAATCTGCTCCAAGCCGCCCAACGGGATGATTTTCAATCCCATACCGATCTCAATCTTCTCTTTCGGTGCTGCAACACGTCTGGTCGTCGTTCTTCTCTGTGCTGCCGGCGATGCTGTTCTGCGTGTCCTTCTTACCGGCGCCTTACGTGGCACTCCTCCTTCAAAATCCGTATAATCATCTGTTTCTCTTCTCAAAATCTTACCTACCTTTCTCATTTTTTAAGCGCACAAAAAACAAACCCTCGATAATTACTGTACAGCTTATCAATATAGCTTATTATCTCGGGTGAATTATTCTTGCATTTCTATAGAAACGTCCTCTAAAAGTTCCGCAAATACTTTAGAAATCGCGTCCAATTCCTGTTCGTCTTCTACAAATTCACAAACAAGCTCCTCATTGCCGTCCTCTGCAACTTTCTTCATAATATATGCTTCTGAATCTGCATCTTCCTGCTCTGTTACAAGCAAATAATTTACTCCAGCTATTTTCGTTTCTTCTACAACATAAAAACGAATGTCCTCTCCGTCTTCATTCGTAAAGATAACTTGCTCCGTCATCGTTTCGTCTCCTCCGTATCGCTATAACCTTTATAGCTGCTCTCTACCTGCTCTACCGGTGAGACAATGTATCCAAATAATTCTGCAGGATCAAAGATGCCGCCATCTTATCAATATATTGCTTACGCTTGTCCTTACGTATGCCCCCCTGCTCTAATACACCGTCTGCCTGTGCTGTCGTCAGTCTTTCATCCTGATAGATTATTTCAAGCCCGGTTCTATTTTCAAGCATATCGCCAAATTCTTTTGTCTTCTCGCAACGCTCGCCCTCTTCATTGTCCAGCTTCTTCGGCCAGCCGACCACAATACGATCCACATCGTATTGTTCTATGATCTGTTCAATCTGAGCTAATGTCTGACGCAATTTCGTCGGTCTGTCACGGTGAATCGTAGTAAGAGGCTGAGCTGTCAGCATCAATTCATCACTCAATGCCACTCCAACCGTCTTTGATCCATAGTCAAGTCCTATCACTCTCACGGCTATGCTACTCCTTCTATCTGCTTATGCACTCTTAATCCCCGGCTATTACGTTCTATGAAAAATTATTGCGGATATAATCTTCTAACAATAATTCTATCATCTCATCACGCTCCACACGGCGGATCAAACTTCTTGCGCCCTTGTGGCTGGTAATATACGTTGGGTCACCAGACATAATATACCCGACAATCTGGTTTACTGGGTTATATCCTTTCTCTATCAAGGCACGGTATACCTGTTCTACAACATCCTTAACCTCAATATCCTGGTCCTTCTGTACTTTGAAATATTGTGTATTATTTACTTCCTGCATAAAGGCTCTAACCTCCATTCTCTTTTCACGTACTCTTACCTATCGTCTATAGTAATATAATCAAACGAAAAATACAAGTTTTTTTTGTGGGCTCATTCGGCAAAATGCCCTAACAAAACATCATGTGGCCCCTGTTTTTCCAGCTTTACAAAGACTACTGCACCCTTTTCAAACATCCCATCTGCACCGATCGGCACAGCAACGCGAACGTATCTGGATGTGTAGCCGACAACATAATTTTCGCCATCTATTTCCGTCATTTCCTCTAACAGCACCTGCGTTACCTGTCCGATAAATTGTCTGCGGTACGTTTCCGAAAGCTGCTCTGTCACCGCTAACAACCGGTCACTGCGACCTGCTTTTTCCTGCTCCGAAAGCTGTTCCGGCATCTTGTCTGCCACTGTTCCCTTGCGTCTGGAATACTTAAACACATGGATCTGCGCAAACGCTGCCGTCTCTGCAAACGCCAATGTCTCTGCAAACTCTTCCTCTGTCTCTCCCGGAAATCCTACTATAATATCTGTCGTGATCGCCGGATTCTCGTAATAACGTCGCAAAATATGCACACCTTCCAAATACTGCTCACTCGTATAATGTCTATTCATACGACGTAATGTTTCATCACAGCCGCTTTGCAGGGACAAATGAAAATGCGGACATACCTTCGGCAGTGCAGCCAAATGTGCCACAAACTCTTCCGTAATAATACGCGGTTCTAACGACCCTAAGCGGATCCGCTCAATGCCATCCACCGCATTGGCAGCTGTAAGTAGCTCTAACAGCGGACGCCCTTTCAATTCTAAAAAGGAACTTGCTTTGCGGTCATCTACCCCATAAGAAGACAAATGTATTCCGGTAAGTACAACTTCCCGAATACCTTTCGCAGCCATCTGTTTCAACTCTTGTACGACCTGCGGGATCGGCTTGCTCGTCAGCGGTCCTCGAACATACGGAATGATGCAATAGGAGCAATACAGATTACATCCATTTTGCACGGTAAGATATGCTCTGGTATGCTCTTCTTCCTGTGCCATCAAAGATTCACCACCGCTAACTCTTCCGGTCTCTTCCCCGGATATCTGCCACACTTTCTCCTCTATGGAAACTCCATTTTCGCTTTGTACCGCATCCGCCACATTTTGCTGCCACGCCTGCTTGACTAAAGTTACAATAGCGTCCTTTTGATCATTGGGTACAAACAGATCCACGCTTTCATCCTGCTCATCTTTTGCCAGTGCAGAGTCTACATAACATCCCGTAGCAACGATCAATGCCTGTGGATTTTTTTTCTTAGCGCGATGAAGCATCTGTCTGGATTTACGGTCAGCAATATTTGTTACGGTACATGTATTCACCAAATAAATATCCGCCTCTTCCTCGAAAGAAACGATATAATCTCCCGCCTCGATAAATTTATTTTTCATCTTGTCTGTCTCATAAGAATTCACTTTACAGCCAAGCGTCAAAAAGGCAATCCGCATAATTCTTTCTTCCTTTCTCATACATTTTATGTAAAAATGCTGTTCTCAAAAAATAATCCTGTTCATTTTTGGCTATGTTTTTTCGTTTTCAAATTATTTTTTTAGCAACATTGTATATTGACTTTTTCTTCCATAGTGACTAGTATAAAACTGTAAGAAAGAAAAGGAGGTAAAAAAATATGAAAACAGTAAAAATTTCATTAAACTCAATTGACAAGGTAAAAGCATTTGTAAACGACGTAACTAAGTTTAACACTGACTTTGATTTAGTATCCGGAAGATATGTGATCGACGCTAAGTCTATCATGGGAATCTTCAGTTTGGATCTGTCTAAAGCCATTGATCTGAACATCCATGACGATGACACCGATGAGATCCTTAAGGTTTTAGCACCTTACATTGTAGAGTAATACTCTATATACCATATTGTGTGAGCAGTATCACCTCTTTCCAACCGGAAAGAGGTTTTTTTACATTATTGGAAACTTCACGTTTCCTATAATGTAAAAAACGCTCCGCGAGGATGCGATCACTTATGTTTACTCATCAATCTCAATAATCTGAATCGTATCTAATGCAGTCTGTACCATTTCATCAATCTTTTCGGTCAGATTTTCCTCAGATCTGCGAATCACCTTGCAATCCGGTTTTGTAACCGGATGCTTCGCAACAAAGATCGTACAGCAATCTTCAAACGGCTGGATCGATGTCTCATACGTTCCAATCTTTTCCGAAATATCTACGATCTCCTGCTTATCAAATCCGATCAACGGACGATATACCGGAAGTGTGCACACCTCATTCGTTGCTGCCAAACTATGCATCGTCTGGCTTGCCACCTGACCGATACTCTCTCCGGTAATAAGGCCTAAACAATCATTGTCATAGGCTAATTTTTCTGCAATGCGCATCATATAACGACGCATAATGATCGTCAATTCCTCATGTGGACATTTTTCATAAATATAGAGCTGAATGTCCGTAAAGTTGACCACATGCAAACGGATCGGACCAACATATTTAGAAATGATCTTTGCCAGATCAACTACCTTCTGCAAAGCACGTTCGCTCGTATAAGGCGGTGCATGAAAATATACTGCATCTACATACACACCGCGTTTGGCGATCATATATCCAGCTACCGGACTGTCAATTCCGCCGGAAAGCAATAACATTGCGCGGCCATTTGTGCCAAGCGGCATACCGCACGCTCCTGTGTATACTTTCGAATATACATAAGCTTTATCACGGATCTCTACCCAAATATATACATCCGGATCATGTACATCAACTTTGACATTCTCAAAGCGATCCAGCAAATAACTTCCCATCTCTACACAAACCTCCGGTGAAGTCAGCGGATAATGCTTATCACTGCGGCGGCATTTCACCTTAAACGTAAACGGTCTGCTGCCATATTGATGCTCCACAAAATCTCCAACGCAGACCGTCAGTTTATCCCAATCTTTCTCTTCGATGACATCGACCGGACTGATGCCAGATACACCAAACACATGACTCATGGCATCGATCGCATCCTCGAAATCATAATCTCCATCTGCTTCCACAAAAATACGTCCCTGCTCTCTGACAACGGTAAATTCGCCATCAATCTTTGCCAATCGTCTGCGGATCTGTTCGCATAATGCATTCTCAAATTTATAACGATTCTTTCCCTTAATTCCAATCTCTGCGTACTTACATAAAAAAGCCTGTTTTGCCATTGATAACCTCCTACTTTCTAATAAATCTTCGAAGCATCGGAAGTAAATTACATAATTGCTCCAATGCATAGTCAATCTGCTCTATCGTTGTATCTGTCGAGAAACTAAACCGCAGCGTAGAATCTAGTAATTCATCTGCCACACCGATAGACTTCAACGTACCACTAAGTTCCGGATGATTCGACGAACAAGCCGAACCCGAGGATACAAAGACACCTTTTTCTGCCAGTGCATGCAATAACACTTCACTGCGCACTCCTGCAAAACTTGCGCTGACAATATGTGGTGCTGTCTCTTCCAATGGAAGCCCTGACACGCCATTGATCGTCACATCTTCTAGTACTTCCAGTCCCTCGATCAAATGTTTCTTGCAGGCATACATCTGTTCCACATAGGTTGATCTGTTTTTGCAAAACAGCTCTGCTGCCACACCCAAGCCGGCAATCCCCGGAACATTTTCCGTACCGGAACGAAATCCCTTTTGCTGACCACCGCCGTAAATGAGCGGACGAACTTTCGCTTTGTCACGCATATAAAGGAATCCGACTCCCTTAGGTCCATGCAGCTTGTGACCGCTGACAGACATCAGATCGATCCCCAAACGTTTCGGCACAATATGATATTTGCCATATGCCTGAATAGCATCAACATGAAATAAAATCTTAGGATTGTAAGAATGCACGATCTCCGACAGAGTTTTTACATCCTCCACTGCACCTATTTCATTATTCACTAACATGATCGACACAAGAATCGTTTCTTCCGTCAACGCTTTCTCTAACTCGCTCGGTGAAACCTGTCCGTTTTTATCCACCGGCAGATACGTAACCTGATAGCCCAACTCCTCCAGAAAGGCAAGCGGTTCATGTACAGAAGCGTGCTCTATCCTCGTCGTGATAATATGTTTGCCTGCGCGTCGATTTGCATATGCGCCACCGATCAATGCCATATTATTAGACTCTGTTCCACCTGATGTAAAAATAATTTCTCCGGGAGTGCATTTTAAGTCTTTTGCTAAAATCTCCTTGGTTTCACGAATATACTTTTCCGCATCCATTCCTTTGGTATGTTTACTGGAAGGATTTCCAAAATCTTCCTCCATCACACGAACCATTTTTTCTCTGACTTCCGGAAAAACTCTCGTCGTTGCCGCATTATCTAAATATGCTTCCATTGCTGCCTCCATGTTATCCTAACACTAATCTTCAAGTCCCCCGCCCCTGCATACGACTTTAGGTCAAATGCTGCACCCTGACAGTCATTCACCCTGCATCTGAAACATTAGAATGGATAATAACGCCATTCCTGCTGTTTCGGTACGTAAAATACGTTTTCCAAGCGTCATCGGATGTATGTTTCTCGTCATGGCACGTTCCACTTCCTCCGGTTCAAATCCACCTTCCGGCCCGATGAAAATGCCAAGAGACCGCTGCTTACACGCCTGATCCACAATCTTTCTTGCTTCTTCCATCCCTGTCTGAAGCTCATATGGTATTACATTATAATCAAGTTGGTCTGCCATAGCAAGTGCTTCCTCATAACTTACCGGTTTGTGTACCATAGGAATGATCCCTCGGTCGCACTGCTTTGCTGCCGCATACGCAATAGACTGCCAACGCTCTAACCGCTTGTTGATCTTTTTTTCCTCAGACAGCTTAACAACTGTCCGTTTTGTCATGACCGGCACAATTTCACAGGCACCCAGTTCCACCGCCTTTTGAATGATCAGTTCCAGTTTGTCTTTCTTCGGCATTCCCTGAAATAAAGTGATCCTCACCGGCAGTTCTGTTCCCGTGGGCTGAACCTTCTCGATCGACGCAACAACCTCATCACTGCAAATAGATTGAATCCGCGATACATAATCCGTTCCGTTCCCATCACAAGCTACGATCCAGTCTCCCACCTCAAGGCGTAATACATTTTTGATGTGGTTGACATCTCCCCCGGAAATGAACACTTCTTTTTCTGCAAGCTGGTCTGCAGATACATAAAATCGATACATAATTCACCTCTACCATCATTTTGGCTATACAGAAAAACTGTCCAACCGCACCAAACAGTTGGACAATCTATTTCTTCACATAAATACGCATTATTTATAGCAGTTGATCCAGTAAATTACTGGTGTTGCCAAGAGTAGAATACGTTCCCTGGCTGCTATATCTGGTTCCTCCGGAAGTCTTATAACTTGCACTATTGGCAAGCCGATATGTTGCTGTTGCCTTATCACCGATCGTATCTCCATAAGAACCACCACCCTGAAACAGTGATTTGATCGTTGACAGGGAAGCTTTCTGTGCCTTTGTCTCATCCAATGTCAAGTTGCCTTTTTTGTCATAACTGATACCAACCTCTGCCAACAATTTGGAATTGGCAGCTGTTGCTTTCAACGCTGACAGATTCTGCTTCTGCACCGTTGACTTCGAGGATTTACCGGTCTGCTCAATGTAAGTATTATACGCACCTACAAAACTCTTCAGTGCTGATGTGATCTTGCTGCGATCCACCGCACTCGTACCATCCTCTGCCGTCTCAACCTTATACAAAGAGTCCTTTTGCAAGGCAGATGCCGCATCCGACAAACTTTTTGCACCGGTCTTGAGCTCCTGCATCTGCTGAAGCTGCTCCTTTTCCTGTGTGCTCATCTGTGCTGTCTTATCGTTTTTATTAGTTTTGTCTGTTTTGTCTGTCTTGTCTGTCTTATCTGTCTTCTGCGTTGTACCAGCCTCTTTTGCATAATATGCTTTCATCAGCTTGCCATACGCACCACTACGGATCATCGAATAATCGCTCAGAGAACTGCTCAAACTTCCAAACAATGAGTTCTTGTATGATCCAAATAACGAACTCATCAATCCACTATTATTACCTGTATATAATGACATCGTCATCCCTCCCTTGTCAAAAGTAACACAAACTTATTGTGCTACCCTACCAACACCTCTAATTAGTATTACTTTACCCCTTATCACCTCTGTTTGTCAAGTTTTTCTCCCATGAAGGATATTCTCCTGCACTGGAATTTACTTTTTCAAGTTAGCGACAGATTTTCTCTCATGGAGGATTTTCTCCAATGGAGATATTATATTTTTTATAACGACTGGTTTCATCCTATATTTTAGGAAATAACCGGATAAACCATGATCCATTTTGCTAATATATTCCAAGTGTCGTACTGCATAAACGCCGCTGCCAATACCGGCCCAAATATGAGCACTGCCAAAATCAGGACTCCGACCTTTTTGTTTTGTATAAAATATAGAATACTATAGGTCACGACTGCAAAGATCATTGTATTTACTACTCGAAGTAACAGCGTCAACAAATACCAATGAGCAATACTGATCGTGATGTGCTTTCCTGCCAAACAGGAAATGCTTTGAATGGGTGCGTCCAAATAAGAAAGCGGCGAAAACTGTCGTATCACCATAAGTTCCTCCACGGCAAACAGAATGACAAATATCAATGTCGCCATAAGGATTGTTCTAAACTTAGCACCCCATAATCCTCTTCTGCCTTCTCTGGTTACACTTATCGTTGCCAATAACTCTTTCGGCTCACAGCATACTAACAACACGATCAGCAAAAAAACAGACAACATCAAGCCCCACTGCGTTCGATCCATGCGAAATAATTGATCGTAATAACCATCAAAGATCATCCAAGAGCCATTTTTTCGTGCTGTCTCGTATTTTTCATAGATCATATCAATTGCTTCATTCTTATCATTCATCATATGATATTCGTCACGATATTTCATATACTCATCGACGCTGATCTTCCCCTGCGCATATTCATCTTCTTTCTGCGCCTCCTCCTCTAACACGGCATCCTTTCTCTGTTTCAGCTCTTCAATCTCTTTTGCGGTAGATGCCGTCAATCTGCCACCGATCTTTTGATATATTTCCTGCTGCTTTGCAGTATTTCTTCCCTTTTGTACACTAGAATTCTGTGTCCAAAAGAGCATCAGGAAAGCCAGGTGAATAACGACAAAGCATAGCAGCACTCTACCGTTTAAGATCTTTTTCCATTCAAACCATATCATTTTTTACCACCTCTTTTGGTCCACAACAATAGCATAATACATATCCCAATAAGAATAACGGCGATAAGCAGCGGGAAGATCACCATAGAATATTGATACTGTCCTAATTGAATATACCTCGGCTGCTGCGCAAAATATTTTATCTGAAATAATGAAATCGGATTACCAAGTTTTTCGATTTTTAATAATCGATAAAATTCCGGTCTCGGCAGGAAATACTGTTCTCCCGAATCCACCAAAAAAATGCTGTTATAAAGTACCACTTCCATAACATCCGGAATGATCCCCAGTATAAAAATGACCAATGCCGCTAACAGTGCAAAGATCCCTTTGCGCGTTAATTTGGATAACAACATGGTGATCACTGCGATGACAATCGTGGCAAGTGCAGATGCTACGATCTGTCGCAAAATGTAACCAAAGATCGTTAGTCCTGAAGCACACATTTGATATCCCTCCACCAAAAAGAGCGGACTGCTCCAGTCCTCACTACGCATACCAACAGCAAACCATTGATATGCCAAATAAATACCCCAAAAATAAAAATTGGAAATCACAGACCAAAAAACTCCATACAATAACTTCGTGAGTATAATTCTCTCTCTTCCTTTGTGGGTGACATGGACAACATCTGCCAAATGACTCTCCCACTCTATGGAAAAAGAATTGCTAAGGACAAAGATGACAAACAAACAAGGCAGTATGCCATATAGTTCACAACAAACAGCAGCCGTAAGCTTTTTTTGATCAACAATTGTTGTATTTTTTTCTTTATGGTAACCCACCAATTCTCCCTGATAATCAGAAACCATCAGCACCATATTACTGTTTCTCTTTTGGATACAGTCAATGCAATCGATCGCTTCTCCTAAAAAGCCATATTCGTCAAGCTTCGTACCGGCATATTTCCCCGGCTTCTTAATTTCTGTTTTAATCGGTGTCCCATCCTCACGATAAAGCTCTGTCTGAAGCTGATCGACTTCCTCCTGCAGCTTTTGCTTGTCAGCTAAGGAAATCTGTTGGTCTTTCATCTTTGTAAAGAAAATTTCCCTTGTATTTTTTTCAAAAACATATCCGTACTCATTAAAATGCATTAAGCCAATTGCCGCAAACGTCAGCAATAGCAGCATAAGTAACGTTCCCCAAGTAAGCACATACTTTTTGCTTTCAAATTTCATTCCCTGTATCATGTAATTTTCTCCCCGTCAAATGCAAATAATACTGTTCTAAGCCGGTCAGTTCCTTATCTTCTATCTGCTTCATATAATAAGACATTGCATGATTCTCCAGAACCTTTCCTTCATTCATAACTAATATATAATCTGCCGTCTCTTCAACATCAGAAACAATGTGCGTGGATAAGATCACTGTCATCTCCTTGCCGGCTTCCTGTATCATCCTCTTAAACTCCGCGCGCTCCTCCAGATCCAGGCCAACTGTCGGTTCATCTAACAGCAGTATTCTTGGACTTTCTAAAAAAGCCTGTGCAATGCCAAGACGCTGCTTCATTCCACCGGAATAAGTGGCGATCTTATTATCTTTTACATCATATAGATTTACTCTTTGCAGCAATTCATCAATCTGACGAGTGTTCTTACGATCTCCCCCCTTTAGATAATGCATGTATTTCATCATGTCATATCCGGTAAAATGAGTATAGAATCCGATCTTTTGCGGCAGATAACCTACCATAGAATGATACCCTGCCAGATCATCAAACACATTTTTCTGCTCATAACAGATCGTTCCTGCCGATGCCTTTAAAACAGTGGCGATAATATTTAACAATGTCGTTTTTCCTGCACCGTTCGGGCCCAACAAGCCGTATACTCCTCCTGAAAACTCTTGTGACACCCCCTGCAACACCGTTTTTTTACCGTATTGCTTACTAATGTTTTTAATCTCTAACTTCATGGTTTTAGTCCTCCACCTTTACGGTTGAATTTTATACTTGTCTGTAACATACGAACTATCAACATCGCCCCCTTGTTCATACATGTAAGCAAACACTACATTACTCTTAGCTGAATTCACAGATATTTTTTTACTTATTATTTCATTTGGTTTTTGTCTCCAAAAGAAAGAATAATTGCCATCCACCTTAATGGGAAAGCCATCTACAAATATCATCCCAACATATACCTTCGACTTTCCTAATGCCCCTAAATAAATATGATCTGAATTTTCCATATCTAATATATAATCAAATTTCGGCATACTTTTTTCTTCTTTCTCGGAAAGCCATACAGCTTCTGAATCATTTTCTTTATCGATCTTGCGTGATTTCATATGTATGAACTTTTTGCGAGGATTCGCTATATTAGGTAATGTTCCCTTTATCTTATATACACCGGCGGACTCTCCAACCAACACTTGATCCAGCGAATCATTCGGAATATTATCCGGATAATAAATCATAACCATTCTAAGCTGATTATTTTTTCTGTTAAAACTTTTTGCCGAAAATTTAATGTTCAACTTTTCAGAAGAATTTGGGTTCAATAAAAAAGCACCTGCCTTTTCTTCCCCTCCTTCGATATGTTCTATTTCTTGATAACAATCGTTCACAAAAACCGCTATAATATAGTTCAACGTTGTGTTACAGTTATTGATACATTCAAGATTAAATTCATATTTCCCATCACTACTAACTTCAATTATTTGATCATTCATAATTGGCTGTTCAGCCTTATCGTATAAATAAAACCCCGCTGAAGTTTGCTTTGTCGGACCATCACTTACAGGTGTATTCTCTGCATCTACGCTTTTATGTACTTTGTTCAAATGTTTCTCATTTTTGTGATTCCTGTTCACGAAAAATATTATACTGCCAAACAGCAAAACACCTATTCCAAATACAATTGCAAACTTAACAAAAATCTTATCTCTAATCATCGTTAGCCCTCCACCTTTTTCGGATAATCGAGACGTTTTTCGCCACTTCCATCCTTCTTAACGCAGTACAAATGTGTAGGACGCGCACCCACTTGCCCCTCTTTTAACTGTCCTTCATATTGTTGAATTACCAGCCAATCACTCTCCGGGCACACGTACAGTGCTCCCATCGCGCACTTTGTAACTTCGTTGCTTTTGTTTGACGCAATATCTAACACTCTCAAAGAAACATCCTCATCATTTAAGATCACCTGATAATAAATCTTGTTGTTTTTTTCATCAATGTTAAATAAATATACCTCATCCAACACCTTTTCTACGTGATGGTCTGTTAAAGAAATCCGCTTTAAGGTATTTTCCACCTCAAAACGACCCTTTTTATCATATTCCATGCACCGATAATATAAATAATCCCCACATATCTGTGGCGACGCTGCCTTTTCATCGCAAAAGCGTTTTTTATCACTGCCATCCAAATTTGTTTGATAAAGTAACAGATCCTCTAAGCAAAAATATATTTTATCTTTATAAAATGTTACATATTCATATGATACCGGTTTATCAATCACCTGCTCCTCCTTAGACGGATCATCGATAGAAATTCTATAAATGCCAAAATCATTCATAAAATATAAATATTTCCGGTAGCCCCATAGACCTCCAATATGATTTTTACTTCTGTAAATGCAGGTGATCTCATTATTTTGTATTTTCCAAATTTCACTATTATCTGTTCCACTGACTGCAAAAACAACATCGCCATAGCTAACCATATAACTTAATTGCTGATTTGTAATGCAATCTGTCCCATTATGTAAGCAGGAGCGTTTATTACAATAAAATTGTAGTTTTTGTGTGGAATCATCAAAACATAACATCTGCGAACCGCTATCATCTCTGTTATCTATTACCACCCCACGTCCTTGTACATATGCCTGATCTCCACCATTTTGAAGATTGCCTGAAGTATTTCCAATTCCGCTGTAATCAACCGCTATGGGTGTTTTTGTTTTCGTTGAATGATCAGCCTGCCGGACATTTTTTTCCACCGGCTTTCTCGTCGCTATTAGCACCAAAAATATTCCTATTATGATAACTACGCCACAACACAATCCAATAATTATCTTTTTGTTTTTCATAAAGACACCCCCTATTTTCCATTAATATTTAGAGATTACAATTATTGCTCTATCCTGTCCACGCAAGAGAAAACACGGTTGATTTTGTTGTTAAATCAACCGCTTTTCTCCAACAACCTCTCTGCAATTATTCTGAAAGATTAACACTAAAATTTCCAAAATTTGAACTTGTAACATAAAATTTAGCAGAAATTCTCTTTATTGAGCCTGGTTTATAGTGTTCACCAGCATAAGATACGGTATACGCATTGCTCGCCGACTTGCTTACCCCCATCTCTCCACCACCGTCTTTTTTGACAATGTTAATATTTTTAATTCCTAATTTCTCAACCTTATTTCTGGCTGATATTTTTAAATAAGCTTGGGAATATGTAGTCGAACCTCCTTGTCGGGAAATAGAACATGTCACTGATGTCTTACCTGACTTTCCGCCTTTCGTTTCATATGCGCCTGCTAAACTTACATTAGCATTCATGCATGTAATAGCCACAACAGATACCATTTTTTTGATGTTTTTTTCATATGATTTCCTCCTCATATTGATTTGTAATGAAAATAAATATAACAGAATTAATAGAATCTATTTATTATAGAATCTATTTTAATTTGTATTATACAATACATATCATTGTATGTCAAATATTTTTTTAATAAAGTATACAATTTTATATATGAACTGAATTGAAAAGCTTAAATGCAATTTACAGCGAATCACTCATACAGCTTTCGACCTCTCTTTTTTTCTTCTTCCTCCGTTGTCTTTAGGATGTCCTCTTCTAATTTACCATTTTCCCAAAATTCCCACTTTTTAATAATTTTCCGAAACCATTTACTTTCCTGACAAGCCATAATAGCTGCCCCAAATCTTGCCAATTCAGTTGAACAAGTCGTTCCCACATAATGCCCCTCTGCTTTTTTACGAATTTCCTTCACATCATGTAATTCATCCAAATATGCATTAATCTTATCAATGTCATAGTTATTAGCTTCAATCTTTTCCTGATCGAATTCTATTATTTCCTCAAACATTTTTCTTCCTTTCTGTTGTTCAGGATCATGTGTCATCCCTATGAGTTCTGTGTTCCGTGTTTACTTTTTGTTGTTGGTCAAAATAGGCTATTTTCTTCTGCTATTGCGCCCGGAACGCTTCTGCCCACCGCTTCGATTACGATCCACGTTCGATTTCCTTTGACCGTTTCTCTCTGACTGCTTTCCGGACTTAGTCTCATTATTCGAGCGTTTTCCTGTTTTTCCCTTGTGGGATACCTTCTTCCCGCTATGCTCCATCCACTTTTCTTTGCGCGGATGGATCAGACATTTCGCATCATATCCGATCAGATCGCGACGGTCTGCTTTGATCAGGGCTTCCTTGACCAGATCATAGTTGTCCGGATTGCGATACTGTATCAACGCACGCTGCATTGCCTTTTCATGCGGATTTTTAGGCACATATACCGGTTCCATTGTGCGTGGATCATATCCGGTATAATACATACACGTCGAGATTGTGGATGGCGTCGGATAAAAATCCTGCACCTGCTCCGGCATATAACCAAGATCTCGTAAATATTCCGCTAATTCCACTGCTTCCTTTAGTGTCGAACCCGGATGGGAAGACATCAGGTAAGGCACCACAAATTGTTCTTTACCAACTTTGCTGTTGATTCTCTGATAGCGTTTCAGAAAATGTTCATACACTGCATTTTCCGGTTTACCCATCCGCGTAAGGACTGCATCAGAAACATGTTCCGGTGCGACTCTAAGCTGTCCGCTAATATGATATTCGCATAGCTCCTTCAAAAAGGTATCATCTTTATCTGCCATCACGTAATCAAAACGAATTCCTGAGCGAATAAATACTTTTTTCACACCGGGAAGTTTTCTCAACTTTCGAAGAAGTATCAGATAATCATCATGTGTTGTAACAAGGTTATTGCAAGGTTTTGGGAACAAACACTGCTTACCGGTACAGACACCATATTTTTTCTGTTTATCACAGGCTGTACGCCGAAAATTAGCTGTCGGACCACCTACATCATGAATATATCCTTTGAATTGCGGATCTTCTATCATCTGCTTTGCTTCTTCAATGATCGACTCATGACTGCGCACCTGAACCACTCGTCCCTGATGAAAGGTCAGCGCACAAAAGCTGCAACCGCCAAAGCATCCGCGATTGCTTGTCAAGCTAAATTTAATTTCATTAAGTGCCGGAATACCACCATCTTTTTCATAGATAGGATGGTATCCCCTCATATATGGCAGTGCATACACATCATCCATCTCTAATTCCGTAAGTGGAGCAGCCGGTGGATTTTGCACAATATATAAATGGTCGCTGTACGGTTCTACCAATCTTTTTGCCGTGACAGAATCGGTATTTTGATATTGTATATAAAAACTTTTTGCATATTGTCTCTTGTCGCTGCAAATGTCATCATACGATGGCAGCATCTGTGCATCGTACACTGCATCTAAATTTTTAGCACGATAAACACATCCATCAATAAATGTAATATCTTCTACTGCAATCCCACTGTCCAGTGCTTCTGCCACTGCAACTATCGCGCGTTCTCCCATGCCATATACTGCAATATCCGCCTGCGAATCCACCAAGATCGAATGTTTCACGCTGTCTGACCAATAATCATAATGTGCTAATCGGCGCAGACTGGCCTCGATTCCTCCGATAATGATCGGAACCTGTTTATACACTTTACGGATCAAATTGCAATAAACTACGGTTGCATGATCCGGACGTTTTCCAATAACGCCTCCCGGAGTATAGGCGTCTTGATGGCGTCTTTTCTTGGAAACAGTATAGTGATTGACCATAGAATCCATATTGCCGGCAGACACCAAAAATCCTAAACGTGGTCTGCCAAACACCTGCACACTCTGCTCGTCTTTCCAGTCCGGCTGGCAGATAACACCAATCCGAAAACCATGTGCCTCTAACACACGTGTAATGATTGCCATTCCAAAAGACGGATGATCTACATAAGCATCTCCACACACATAGACAAAATCAACCTCATCCCAGCCTCTTTTTCGCATATCCTTTTTGGAAATTGGTAAATAATCGTTCATTCTTATCCTCCGTTTGATCGTCTGTTAAAACTACACAAGCTGCAAATATCGAAAAGCATTATAAAGACCATCTTGCAAGATCGTATCTGTTTCAAAGTCTGCGGCATCTAAAACCGAAGCTGCACTGCCACCCATGGCAATTCCAGTGCCGGCATAGGACAGCATCGGCAGATCGTTTGTACTGTCACCAATGGCAATCGTATCCACTTTTGCAATTGCAAAATGATCCATCAAAAACTGCATACCACTGGCTTTGGAATATCCCATTGGAACAACTTCATAAAACCCATTACCACGGTCAATAAAGGTGAGGTCATGTTCAAACATTTTTAGAAAACGTTCCGTATCACTTCCCGGTGTATCACAAATACAAAATTTATCAAACGTCAGATCATGTGCATCCTGTGGTGCCACAAGAAAAAGATTGGGAATGACCCCCATTTGTTCTTCTTTGAAATCGCCTATGTGGCTATGATATGTTTGTGAACTATAGTATACAGCCCCCGTGCTTTCAAGGATCCATTCCAGATTACAGTCATGTAACGCTGCTAATATGCGATTACCAAGATCAAACGGTATCGTATGTTCAGCAAGTACATTATCGTGATACGTAATATATGTACCACAGCCACAGACAAGCCCATCCATTTGCAACTGTAAAATAGGTTCGTCAATCTCAGCAAGCGCTCGTCCGGTATTAATAAAACATAAGTGGCCGTTTTGTTGTAATTTTCGAAGGGCTGTACGTGTACTATCCGAAATAATACGACCATCACGAGCTTCCGTCACAATCGTGCCATCTATATCAAAAAAAATCAGTTTGCGTTCTGTATTCATATGCAGCCTCCTGTGCAACATTAGTGTCCAATTTAGGTTCTTAACCATAATAGCGAAAATACAGATGATGTGCAAGTAGACCTAGAAGATGACTGATTTTTCTTGCTTTGGTTGGCTGATTTTGTGATTTCGGTTATTTCAGCTTGCCTTTTCGAGTGGTTTGGGTGACTTAATTCTCATTTTTCGGCATTTCAGCTTGCCTTTGCACTGCTTCGGTTGACTGATTTTGTGATTTTGGTTATTTCAGCTTGCCGCTCCGGGCTGTTTCAGCTATTTAGCTTTTCAAGAACGGCACGGTATACCATTACCAAGTAAGCATCGATAAAACAATAGCGATTGGTTAAATATTCGGTTAATTTGTACAAAAAGCTGATGCCTAATACAGCAAGACTAATGCATGTAACAACATAATCTAATTTCAATCCGATCAGCAAAAAATTAGCGATCACATATACGATTGTCACCGGCACAAAACTTTGACCTATCCGCAGTGCTTTATATAACGCCTTTAGAAGCCCCTCTGCCCTTTGTGCACGTCTATCCGGGGACTCGGCCATCAGATGACGGTACATTCTTTGGTACACCGGTTTATTGACAAAAGAAAGTTCATTTGGCTTTTGTCCTTTCAACTCTCTGCGACTTAGCGCAACATATCTCTTATACTCATGCTTTCCAAAATCTTTTCGCAAACACTTCTGAAATACACTTTTCATTACTTTCCACCATTTTGTATAATATTTATTCAAACTTTCCATACCGCAAATCTCCCACAACCACATATTGCTTATTATGTCGGTAGTATTGACATATTTTGCAGCCACTATATTATGGGTCCTTCCATCAGGAAACTATAGCAATTGCCTTGCCGCAATTAGTTTTTACAGTGATTTCCGGTATGGAAAGTTTTAATTATTTATATGAACGTTTTCACAAAATGTTCATACTTTTACCACAAACCGCACACAGTTTTTCGGTAACTTATTACTTGTAAGTTGATTACATTACTTACTTTTTTCATAATCATTTTCATTAACGGGACTTGGCAGATCTCCCTCCGCCAAGTCCCCCTCCCATTTTAAACACATATTTAATGCACACCCCACAAACAGATTTCTAAAAATACGCAATTCATCTAATAAATGCTAAAAATGTACACCTCAACCGGTAGCTTCCAAAAAAACACAAATCAATGAATAAATTCCAAAAATACGTGCTTCAACTAATAAATTCCAAATCGGAACACTGTCGTTGATTCAAAGGTTTCCCCTGCTTTAAGGATCGGTGATGGGAATTTCGGCTCATTAATTCCATTTGGGTACTGCTGTGTTTCAAAGCATAAACCACCGAAATTTCCATAGGTAATGCCACCTTTTCCACCTTGTTCTACAAGCTCTTTCGCCGTATACAACTGTACACCCGGCATATCTGTATACACTTCCACAATACGTCTACTTTCCGGATCTCTCACAGCAGCTGCATAGCAGATCTCGCCCGGATTGCCCGGTAAAATATAATTGTGATCATATCCGGATACTGTCTGAACATTTGCATCATCTTCACCGATTCTGGAACCAATGTCATGAAACTCTCTAAAATCCATTGCTGTTCCTGCAACGTCACAAATTTCTCCCGTTGGCAGTCGTTTTTCATTGATCGGTGTATATTTTGCTGAAGCAATCTGCACCTGTGCACCCAACACATCTCCGGCAGCCTGTCCACCACAACCAATATTAAAATAACTGTGATTGGTGATATTTAATATTGTATCGGCATCACTCACCGCATTATATTCAATCATTAACTCGTTGGCATCATTCCAAGTATATGTGATCGTAAGTGTCAGATTCCCCGGAAATCCCTGCTCGCCATCCGGACTAACTCTTGAAAATGATACACTTGCATCATCCTGACTTATCGCACATTCTGCATCATACATCAAATAGTTGTAACGTAAGAAACCGCCATGCAAACAGTTTGTAGCATCATTATTATCCAATGGATACTCTTTACCGTTTAATACAAAGCAAGCGTTTGAAATACGGTTTGCACAACGTCCTACCGGCGATCCAAAACTCGGCACATTGCTCTCATAGCCACTTAATGTATCATAGCCCAGTACTACATCCTCTAATTTTCCATCCTTATCCGGTACAATAATGCTTTGGATCACTGCACCATAATCCAAAAACGAAACACTGGCTCCCTGTCCATTGGTCAATGTATATTTTGTGACCTGTTTCCCCTCTTTTGTTACACCATAATTTTCTTTTTCGATTCCCATAATTTCCTCCAATCCATCCCATTATCAGCAGTTCATCTCTAAGCACGGTTTACCATGCCATTTCGAGTATAGCAAATGCATTATTCTTTGACAAGCACTGACACTTTTGTAATGTTGTATTCCTCAAACTGCTGAATCATGTTCTGCGTAATGATTTCTCCACACACGGCAATCGGTACTGCCGGCGGACACGACACCGTCTCAGCTCCGCAAATACGTCCTTCTGCCTGCGATACTGCGATTTCTTCACATTCTGCCATTACCGCCTCTCGTATTGTACAGGCTCGTAATGCAGGAGTGCTGATCCTTGTCGCTGCCTCAGGCACTGTCTCCTTAGCGTTTTCTTCACATGGCGGATGCAAATACCGTCCCAAATGTTCTGGCATCTGCTGCCTCAACTCGACTTTCTGCATTCTATCAAACGTCCGTGCAAAGTGTTCGATACGCGCCAGATCTTGTTCTGTATTTTCCGGTGTCCCCATCAATACCACATACTGATGATCTGCATATTCACACTCTATCTGCGCTTTTCTCATCTGCTCAGCAAGCCTTTCTCCATCCAAACACATAGCTGCTGCACAAATGGTCAGCTTAAGCGGCTCCTGCCCGGTTAACGCAAATCCACACTGTCTCAGCGTTTCTCTACATTGCTGAAAACGTTTAACAAACGACTGTAGCCGCTCCGGATAATCGTCTGCCAAGTAATGATTACAATAATCCAAAGACTGTAATATCAGATACGATGGGCTGGTCGAGCCAAACAGTGCCATCGCCCGCGGTATCCGTTCAATTGAAAAATCGGACGCCTGTTTCGCAATGTGTAAATATGCTCCCCCGGTCAACACCGGAAGCGTTTTATGTGCTGAATCACAGCATATATCAGCTCCAAGCTGCATAGGATGCAATGGTTCCTGCAAAAAATTCAAATATGCACCATGCGCATTATCGACTGCCAAAGGCAGATCATATTCCCTGCACACTCCGGACAGACCGCTAATATCCTGAATATTTCCCAAATAATCCGGCGAGGTTATATACACACCTATCACATTACCACATAGCTCCTGTAATGTCTGCCGCAGTCTTTGAGGTGATACGACAGCCGTACATAGATGGGAGTCTTCTCCCTGCAAAAATATAATATCCACATCCAGCAATGCACACGCATCGATCATTGCCCGGTGAACATTACGAGCCGCCAATATTGTCGGCCGCATTGTCCGCTGCCAGCGCCCGGTGCGTTTTGCCCTCTGCAGCAACGCATCGATCATAACTTTAATGCACAGCGAAGATCCCTCCGTCGAATAAAAAGTGTGTCCTGTGTTAAACAACATTGCGGCATTCTGCTGACTTTCTCGAATGATTCCTTCTGCTGCATGTAACACATCTGCTCCCTGTACCTCTGTAATATCTTTCGGTTCGCAACCCAAAAACACATGCCCTTTATGACCGGGCATGTGTAATCTGCTGCACTTCCTATTTTGATAATCTTCTACAAAATCACAAATCGGTGTTCTCAACAATATTCTCCTCTTAATCCTATTGCCATCCTTCGCATCCGGTATACTGCACAACCCCTGTTGCAATTCTACGCATCCGGTAAACTACACAACCCCTGCCAATTCAGGCTTTTAGACCGGTTCCAATCTTTTCTCCCTGTTTAACAACCGTCTCAATACCTTCTGCACTATTTTGCCAAATATCCTCATCTATGCGTACCTGACCTGCTTGTACCGCTACAATGACCGTGGAGCCGCCAAATTCAAAATATCCTTTTTCTTCCCCGCGAGATACCGTTTGCTCGACGTCATGGTTCACAATTCTGCCAACAAGCAATGCCCCCACTTCCATCAACAATAAATGGCCAAAATGTCTGCTCTTTTGAATACAAAACTCTCGGGTATTTTCTTTATAGATCGGATAATGTTCTCCTGCCACAGGATTCACGGTATGATATACTCCCGGAATATGAAACTCTCTGGAAACTTCTCCATCATCCACAAAGGCATATCGATGATAATCATCCACCGTCAAACGAAATACGCACAGTATGCCCCCTTCATATTCTTTGGCAACTCTCTTACTTCTTGTCAGAGTTTCCATCGTATACTGTGTATCTTTGATGCAAAACCGCGCTTCTGCTGTAATCGGATACACCGAAAGTTTACTGTCACACGGTGCTGTAAACGCCTCTGCCGCCTCTGCAAACGGTCTGCTGCCCGGACAAATCTTCCGTGTAAAGAAATCATTATAACTGGTAAATTCCTGTTTTTCATATTGTGACAGATCGATATGATTTTTTTGAACAAATGGAGGAATCAACACAGTAGACAATCTTGAGTCCATAAAGTATCCTACAATCTTAGAAACAGCAGGCTGAACTAACACTGACAGCAGCTTGCGCCCCAGTGCTGTTCCATACAATTTTTGCAATAAAGCATCCTGCTGCCCGTTCGCACAGACTTCCTTGCCTGTCCGGTCTTTATAACGCATCACACGAATCCTCCCTTACAATAAGTCTATACTCTAATCAATCCATACTATGATCAGCCCATAATAAAATATTCTGTTATCCATTTCCAAAAAGAAGTACGTGGAAAATGCATTTTCGGTACCATCATCTTGGAATTAAAGATCACCAACAACACTGCAATTGCAACGACAACAACAATTCCTGTCAAGACCAGATTGCCCGGCTTGCGCAGCTTAAAATCTACGACAAACAACGTACCTACTGTCAACAGCATTATATGTAACAGTACCAAAAATGTCGTATTGTTTAACACCATCTGTACAACAAAGATCAATGGAAGTACAATGGCAACCGTTGTGATCGGCAGCCCGTGATAATAATGGTTGGCACCGTCCTCGTTTTGCTGGCGTTCAATTTCCAATACATTAAAAAATGCCAGTCGGATCACTCCACAAATTGTATAATATCCGATACAAAACCAACCAAGTGCTCCACGCACTCCCATCAGATAACAGATCATTGCCGGAAACACGCCAAAACAGACGCAGTCGCACAGAGAATCGATCTGCACACCAAACATCTTTTCCCGGTCTGTACGATTCTTTTTGCTTCGCGCAATCTTGCCATCGAACATATCACATAAGCCGGACAACGCCAGGCAAAAAACAGCGGAGCGAAAACTGCCTTCTATCGCAAGTGAAATACCAACCAATGTAATGACCAAACTAATATAGGTCAAAACAACCGTATAATCATATACTCCTATCAAACGTATCTTTTTCATAACACTCTAATCCTCCAAGTTATCGACAGCCCACATGGTTTGAGCCGCCATTGCCGTCTTCTCTCTAAAGAGCTATCGGCCAATTTTAATGTAAGCGAATATTGACATTATACCACAAATTGCAAGCTGCGTATAATAACTTATTCCTCGACTAACGATCAATACCGGAAGTGCCAAAGTTCCTCCACATAATGGTGTAAATATTCTTAAGAACAATGCCTCTGATATTCCTACTCCTCCAGGAAACGGAAGCATATCTACCGCAACCGATATCATTCCCTGTAATAATACGATGAGTCCTATACTTCCCGCCGTTACCCCTAAGCTTCGACACGCTGCTACAGTCACCAAAAACAAACATCCACGTTGAAGGAATGTGATAACAAGTACCTGTAGCACAATAATCTTATGAGACTTAAAAAATGCTGCTGCCTGGCTGTATTTTTCCATCGCACCATCCAGTCTTTCTCGTAGTTTAATCCCCCGTTTCCAATGAAAAATCCGGGTGACAAGGTCGAGCATCGCTGCCACCATTCGATACATCCAGTCAGGATGAAAAACTAACGCTAACATTACCCAGACACAGATCACATTTAAGATGATCCCTAAATAGCACCAAAACAAAATGGGATTCAGATAGTGCATCACTACCGGTGGTCGGATCACCAGCACCGCCAATCCTAAAACTACCAACACCATCTTGTAGGTGATCGTTACGATCAACAGGATAAGCGTAGAAACAGATAATGGCAGCTTATCTTTTTTCATAAAATATAACTGCATCGGCTGCCCACCGGAAGCCGACGGTGTGATCGCACTGAAGAAAAATCCGACAAAAGAATACAGACAACAATGTGATGCCTTCGCCTTTTGTCCGGACGTTCGAAACAGCCACCATAAAATAACGGATTCTCCTAATACAAACGCCAGCACTAAAAAGATACTGCCGATCAGGTAACGTATGTCTGCCCCTCTAAGGCAAGCCCATATCGCAGCCGGGTCTTGCTCATGAAAGATAGAATATAACGTAAGTGCAATGATCCCGATCAGAAACACAGCTTCTAAGACCACCTTTTTATTAATTTTTAGAGCTGTCATCTTCGGTGATCACCTCGCTTTCTCCAAATATTTTATGATCCAGGCGTTCAAAAATATGCTGAACCAATTGATAACATTCCGTGTGTCTTCCAAAATACAAACAACCTTCACTGATCACCACTGCCCCCAACACATCGATCAGATAATGTTGTTTGGTAAACTGTGTGGATGCACAGACAAGCACTGCAAATACCCCGGAAAGCATGCGATACCATTTTGGAATCTTATCATTACCGCGAATTGCCGCAAAGCAAAACCAACTTACAAGACAATGAATTGATGGAAAAAGGTTCGTCGGCGCATCAATTCCCTGCATAAACGACATAAGGACACCGCTTAGTCCGGTTCCAACCTCAGAAGGCCTGATATTCGTTGTCGGTAAAATAACGAAAAAAACACCGCAAATAATACGCGACAGATAATCTCCCACTGCAAAGCGATACCACTCCTCTTTGCCAAGACCGGTGATCAATACGTAATTGATCGCCCAAAATGCAAAGCACCCCAAATAGATCCAGATCCAGTCCGGTTCATATGGAATCTGCCTATCAATCCATAATGTCAGATCATAATGTTTTGCATTGCGCATCAAAAACTGCGTTCCGGAATAGATCAGTGAATTAAACACAAAACAAAAAATAACGCTAAATATCGCATATCGCGGAATCCATTTCCCGATACTTTTGTCATAACGTTCTCTTCTAATCTTTTTACGGTCGGAAGCAGTCCTTACAGGTCGATTGCTCATTGTCTTATTCCTTCCTCTATCAGCTTCGGTGATTCTTCGAAACTTCATTGTGCGCTAAAATTATGCGCAGCTATTATAATAACACAATTTGCCGCCAAAAAGAACGCATTCAGGACCATTGTCATAATATCGTCAGAAATCGTTATTATTTTGACTGTGAAGAATGAGAATGATTTATATCTGCTGCCTCTGCAAATCCCTTTTGATTGTCCGCCGGCAGTTCCGGATCCGGATCGTTCAAATGCAGAAAAATTTTCATTGTCATCTGATATGCATACAGAAGCAGCGGCACGACCATCGTCATGATCATGCTTGCCAAAAACAAACGAACTGTATATTTTTTCACAAAGACAGCCGCAATAAATGTCGCCGCATACATAAGCACGATCAATATAATTCCAAGGATCGCCATTACTCTTTTTATTGTTCGAAATACCTTTTCACGTTTCATTCTTTGGTCTCCTCTCCATGAATCCATGCAAAATACTGCCGGATCTTGAGCTCATACCCGTGATCGACCGGATGGTAAAAGGTTCGATCCGCTATCTCATCCGGCAAATACTGCTGTTTTGCATAATGTTTTGGATAATCATGTGCATACTGATATCCGATTCCGTGTCCTAATTTACCGGCACCGCCATAATGTGCATCCTGCAAATAGGGTGGGATTCCGGAAATTTTCGTATGCTGAACACAATCCATTGCCTCACTGATCGCCGTTACTGCAGAATTGCTCTTTGGCGCACTTGCTACATATGTCGCTGCCTGCGCTAAAATGATCTGCGCCTCCGGCATTCCGATCCGTTCTACCGCCTGCGAAGCACTTACAGCAACTACCAAAGCCATGGGATCGGCATTAGAAACATCTTCTGCTGCACAGATCATAATGCGTCGGGCAATAAATTTGATATCTTCCCCTGCATTTAACATTCTTGCGAGATAATAAACCGCCGCATCCGGATCAGAACCACGCATACTTTTAATAAACGCTGAGATCGTATCATAATGGTTATCACCGGATTTATCATATCGCACCGCACGCTTCTGAATACATTCCTGCGCCACGTCAAGTGTGATCGTAATAAGGCCGTCTTCTCCACGCTCTGTTGTCAACACAGCCAGCTCTATCGCATTCAATGCAGCTCTGGCATCTCCACCTGCCATATCTGCCAAAAAGTCCAGTGCATCTTCTGTCAATCGCACCTTATAACTGCCCATACCACGCTCTGTATCCTCTACTGCACGCCGTAAAAGCCGCTTTATGTCATCCGTCTGCAGCGAATGCAGCTCAAAAATGATCGACCGCGACAGCAAAGCGCCGTTTACTTCGAAATACGGATTTTCTGTCGTAGCTCCGATCAAGATGATCGTTCCATCCTCCACAAAAGGGAGCAGATAGTCCTGCTGACTCTTATTAAAACGATGAATCTCGTCTACAAACAAAATCGTGCGCTTTTGATACATTCCTGCATTATCCTGTGCCTGTTTTACAACTTGTTCCATATCTTTTTTGCCTGCGGATGTTGCATTGATCTGCAAAAATTCTGCACTCGTCGTATTGGCGATCACCTTGGCAAGTGTTGTCTTCCCGGTACCCGGCGGTCCATAAAATATAATAGAACTCAGTTTGTCTGCCTTGATCGCACGATATAACAGCTTTCCCTTACCGATAATATGCTCCTGTCCGACAACTTCCTCCAAAGTCGTTGGACGAAGACGAGAGGCAAGTGGGGATTCCTGTTCCTTTGTCTGTTCTCTCATATATTCAAATAAATCCATGTTCTTCCTCCAAGCGCCTACATAACGATATTGCTATCCCGAAACCATTCCTGCCCTGATCGGACAGAAATATAATTCCTATCAAAGGCTATCTATCACATTCTAATCAAATAGCAGCACCTCGCCGTCACGCACGCCAAAATAAATATGTTCTTCTTGTCCGCTGATCTGTGCCTGCCCGGCAGTCGCTTCTGTCACTTTATTGATCAAACTGTCTTTGTCACTATCCGGCACAGCAACTGTTACAACTACATCTTCCGCATAAACCGTATCCATCAGCGGTAATCCCATCTGCCCAAAAATATACTGTAATTTCCCAATCCCATTATAATCTGTGCGGATCTCCAACCGATATCCCATCAGTTTATCTATGATCGTACTCGCCGCAAGCCCCGCCTGCGCCGCCTGTGAATAGGCACGCACCAGTCCACCGGTACCGAGCAGCGTACCGCCAAAATAGCGTGTCACGATCACTAAAATATCATGCACGCCCGCTCCATGTAACACTTCCAAAATAGGTCTGCCCGCAGTTCCTGACGGTTCGCCATCATCTGTACAACGGCTGACTTCCCCATGTTCGCCAAGTATGAAAGCATAGCAATTATGTCTGGCATCCCAATATTTCTTTTTGGTCTGCTCAATGATCTGCATCGCCTCCTGTTCTGTCTGAACGGGAAATACCTGTGCAATAAATCTCGATTTTTTTTCAATGATCTCATCCGTGCCACCTTCGAGCACAACACATCCAATCCGATTTGCTGAAATATCCATTCGTTCCTCCATCGTAACAACAATGATCCCACATGCCTACTTTTGCTTGTGACTCCGGTATACCAAGGAAATCTGCGTACCGATCGTGATCAGAGCACTAATGATCACCAATGCATAAAAACTGACGCCACGGCTTAATAGCATTGCCGGATAAACGTATTGATTCTGCATGATCGTTCGAAACATCACCACGCTAAATCCCTCATTCGCTCCAACGCCACCCGGAACCGGCAGAATATCAATACACACAGAGATAAAACTCTGCAGAATGATCACTTCGATCACCGTGCTTCCGGATAGCCCAAGTGCCAGATAAATAAACCATGTGACCAAAAAGTAGACCAGACGCTGTGCTAATGTGATCACTAACACGATCCCGGCAGTTCCCCAATGAGTACGCATATATAGGGCGCCCTCTTCATAGGCTTCCAGCATATGATCCAATTTCTTTTCCAAGCGTTCTCTGCGTTTTACCAAACGCACTTTATGAAGCAGCCACGTTGCAAACCGAACAATATAGCGTGCTCCATTTTTGGAAAATACAATAATTCCATACAATACGATCGAAACAACATTAACTGCCATCCCAACCCAGAACAACCATTGATAATGTCCCAGTGTCTTTACCATAAACGGATGGTAAAACAGCACCACGATCGCTTCCACGATCACCAATGCGATCTTGTAAATAATCGTCCAAAATAACATTGCCACCGAAGATGCACCCATATTGATGCCGTCAGCTTTCATATACAATACCATCATGGGCTGCCCACCGCTGGCTGACGGTGTCAATGCATTAAACAAAAAGCCGATAAAAGAATACCGCAGCGACGGAAAAAAATGCATACGCTCTCCAAGCGAGCGCAATATAACGATCAAGGACGTGGATTCCAAGATCAAATACATGACCGCACACAACACAGCAAATAATATCATGCTTCCCGATGCCCCCTGCAGCAGTCGTCGGATCTCCGGAAGATCCTGATCTTTTAACAGCAAATACATGGTTGCTCCCAGCAACAACAGCATAAATATAATGTTTCCGATTAATTTTGTCTTTTTTTGCATATATCCCTCACTTTATCATTGATAACCTTATAACCCACTTTTTAGGAAGGATCCTCACCTTACTTATCACGAAAAAGCTCTGTGGAACGCTGCACAATGCCGTTAATATAAGCAATAAATATTCCATAGTTTACAATCGGCACCTTTTGTTCCTTTGCCATAAAAATACGATGTTTCATCTCTTTTTCATGAAGCGTACAGCCTCCGCAATGGATCACCATGGCATATGAAGATAAGTCCGCCGGAAAGCTGCTGCCACTGCAAGTCTCAATATCAAGCTTACACCCTGTATGTGTTCTCAACCAATTCGGTATTTTGACCGTACCAATATCATCGCACTGACGTCTATGCGTGCACCCTTCCGCAATTAACACTTTATCGCCATCCCGTAACTGTTCTACCATCCGGACGCCCTCCATCAGCTGCTGCAGATTCCCCTTGTGTCTGGCAAACAAAATTGAGAAAGATGTCAACGGTATATCAGCCGGTACGATCTGATTCACTTCCTTAAAAGCCTGTGAATCTGTGATCACCAGCTTTACTTTATCTGCTAACGCAGACAACACACCGGCAAGTTCTTCCACCTGCGTAACGATCGGAATGGCATGGTGATCCAAAAGATCACGTATTGTCTGCTGCTGCGGCATGATCAGACGTCCCTTCGGTGCCGCAGAATCAATCGGCACGACTAATACCACCATATCACCGGTCTGTACCAAGTCGCTGACGATATGCAGTTCATCGTCTTTCTGTGGAGCTGCAGCGACCAATTGATCTTTCAACTCTTCGATTCCCTGCTTCTTTACCACACTTGTCAATACAACAGCATGACCGGGATATTTTCCCTGTGTCTGATGTCTGATCTGCTCTGCTTCCTGTACAGGTAATTGATCTGCCTGATGCAGCACAATAATTGCCGGCACCTTACGTTCTTCCAACCAAGTGAGCATATCCTGCTCTAACCGTGGCAGCTGCCCGGAAAATTCTTTCTCCTCTGCCAGTTGTGCAATATTTACTACAAGCACTGCAACGTCTGCACGCCGCAACACTTCCTTGGTCTTCTCCACACGTTTTCTTCCGAGCTCACCTTCATCATCAAGTCCCGGTGTGTCGGTCAGAAGACACGGACCCACCGGCAAAATTTCCATCGCCTTCGACACCGGATCCGTTGTCGTTCCCTTCGTATCAGAAACGATAGCAAGCGGCTGTCCTGTAATTTCATTGATCAAACTTGATTTTCCTGCATTCGTCTTGCCAAGCAGTACGATCTGCAGACGATCACCATACATTGTTGTCTGTAATCCCATCGCTGTCTCTCCTTTTTGTATGACGTCTCCATTATCGAATCTGTCCATCTCCACAGATCAGATACTTCATTGTTGTCATTTCCCGCAGTCCCATTGGTCCTCTCGCATGCAGTTTCTGCGTCGAGATTCCAATTTCTGCACCCAAACCAAATTCTCCACCATCGGTAAATCTTGTCGAGCAATTGACATATACACATGCAGAATCCACTTCCTTTTGGAATTTTTCCGCATTACGATAGCTTTCCGTGATAATACACTCCGAATGACCTGTAGAATATTTGGAAATATGTTGTATTGCCTCATCCACAGAACTTACAACGCGGATGGAAATAATATAATCCAAAAATTCCGTTGCATAATCCTCTTCGGTTGCCGGGATAACACTGTCTCCCAAAATCTGTCTTGTTCTCTCACAGCCGCGGATCTCCACCTGATGCTCTTCCAGCTTTTGCTGCAGCATCGGCAAAAACTGCTCTGCTACTGCCTCATGCACCAAACAGGTTTCTAATGCGTTACATACGCTTGGGCGCTGTGTCTTGCCATTGTCAGTGATCTGCACTGCCATTGCAAGATCTGCCGTCTCGTCAACATATATATGACAGTTGCCTGTTCCCGTCTCGATCACGGGAACCGTTGCGTTCTGTACAACTGCCTGGATCAGCCCGGCACCTCCACGTGGAATCAGCACATCAATGCTGTCATTAGCACGCATCATTTGCGTAGATACTTCTCTAGATGTATCTTCCACTAATTGGATCATGTCTTTGTCGTAGCCGCATTTAGCTACAGCCTCGCGCATCAGTTCCATTAACTTGCAATTGGAATGAAATGCTTCCTTGCCTCCTCGCAGAATAGCTGCATTACCACTTTTAATACATAAGGCAGCAGCATCTACCGTAACATTTGGTCTGGACTCAAATATAATACCAATAACACCCATCGGTACTCTGATTTTAGTGATCTTCATGCCGTTTGGTCTGGTTGATCCTTCGATAACCTCACCTACCGGATCTTCTAAATCAGTCAATTTAAGGCATGCATCGGCAATACCATCGATACGCTCCATCGTCAAACGCAATCTGTCAATCATCGTATCCGATATTCCATTGCTCTTTGCCTGTGCAATGTCCTGTTCATTTGCCTTCAGAATTTCTGATGCATTGGCACGTAAAATTGCTGCAATCTCTGTTAAAATACGATTCTTTTCCCCTGTCGGGCAGCCGGCAATCTGCTTTTTGGCTCTCGCTGCATTTTGTCCTAATTGCTGTATGTAGTTCATTCCTGTCCTCCTATTCCAATGTAAAAGTGCAAAAGCTGTCACACGTGTAACGCATAACAGCCCTTATATGTTTGTTTATACTGATAACTTTTTCGTGCAGGCGATCGCTAATGCCTTTGGACCAATGTGACACGATACACTAAGTGACAATGGATCTGTCATGATCTCGCCTACGTCACCAAAACGTTCCATGATCAGATCACAAAACTGTGCCGCTGCCTCTTCATTGCATGTATGTGCAACCTCCATATGGACATTTTCGATACCACCAAAACGTTTCTCGATATCATCCTGCATTGCATCTAACATTTTGGAAATGCCGCGCTTACTGGTCTTTGCGACCGTAAAGGCATCTAACCTCTCTCCCTGTATCTGAAGAACCGGCTTTAAGCGCAGTGCTGTTCCTAATGCTGCCACTGCCGGGGTGATACGTCCACCTTTTTTTAGATATTTTAAGGTATCTAACATAATATAAATGCTGGATTCTAACTTTTCTTCTTCTAACTTTTCTTTGATCTGCTTTGCACTCCACCCCTGGCCCACCAAAGCGAGTGCATCTAATACAGACTGCTTCTGCGTTACCGAAATGCGCTGATTATTAACAACCTGTACCTTTCCATCATAATCATCTGCAAGCATGATCGCTGTCTGACAGGAGCCGGACAATCCACTGGACATCGGAATATATACTACCTCCTCTGATGTTTCAAGTGCTTTATCCCAAATTTCCATCACGGTTTCGGGAGAGGGCTGAGATGTTGAAATTTCAACATCTTCCTGCAATCTTGCAAAAAATGCATCATGTGTCAACGTAACATCTTCAAAATACGTTTCTCCGGCTATCAAAAACGGCATTGGCACAACAACAACCCCATACTGTTCTGCCTGCTTTTGCGTGATTCCGCTATTGCTATCCGTTATTACTGCAATCTTTCCCATGTTATTTCCATGCCTTTCTCATTTACTTGTTTCACAATCCTATTTGTCCATTATAGCATATCGAATTTCCGTTGGAAATACAATATTTCCTTTACAATTATCTATAACTCATCCAGACTGTCATAATCTGCATTCCCCTGCATCCAGACAATCCCTTTGAATCTGGCACCAAGAATCGGTTCTCCCAACAGATCGTCCCTGTGAATACTGATCGTGATCAGCAGATCATTACAATTGATCTGTAAAAGCACAATTTGCTCCCCGGTGTATTGATTGGATACGCTGGTCCAATTGATGATCGTACCGATCACCATATAATTGTCCGATTCTGAGCCGTAAGGCACAAATGTTGTCTCTACAATGCTGTACAAATCTTCAGTTTTTATGCGTCGACGTATCTGCGAACTCAGATCCATCTCATCTAAGGTTAAACTGTCAATGGCATCTTGATCTCCTTCTTTTGCCTGCTTGATCAGTTCCTGTTTCTCATGTCCTTCACACATTTTCTGTATTTGAGAAGTATTCGATCGATACACACCTAATATAATCTTGCCGCCTAATGACAAACCCGAAAAGGAAATCTTAGCTCGGTGCGGAGTGTTGTCTTCACAACCTAATCGCAGATAATCTGCAGCATTTTGCAAGTAAAAGATCAATGATATACCAATACGAACATCATCACACATGCCGGTATATGCATCCGTATCTACACGTTTGTTTACGACAACATCCTCCAAGGCTGTAAAAACATCACTAAAAACGTATGGAAAATAGTGCTTTACATGAAAAAAACCTACCTGATCATATTCGCCACAGATTACGATGCCCGTCTTTTTACCCGTTTGTCTTCTAATTTCCACATATTTAGCTTTTCCACTCTTTATTATTGTACGATAATCCGGCTCATTCATCACATACCCAAGCAACTGATCGATCTCTTGTTTGCTATATTGTTTGCTAAAACCGATTGCTCTTAAAAAACGATGCATTCCATTCCTCCATGCTACTATCATTGCTTTTCTTTCTCTGCATGCAGCTTACAAGTATCCCCTATCGTCTTTGGAACAAGATACGGCGCATCTTTCGTTCCCAGATCATCTTCTTTCTTGAGGTATACCTTATATTCGCAATCTTTATCCGGGCAGCCGGCTGCAGCTGCCTTTCCGGACTTCTTACATATCTTGTACTTCACATGACAAGAACAATTCTGTAAAGGCTGTGTTCCCTTGGCAAAATACTCTTTGCGTACGGTCGAACCGCCTAGAGCATTCTCACATAATCCGGGAACTGCCAGATTGCCACATTTTGTACATATCTTTACGGAAATAATATCATCCGGTTTAGCAAACTTCTTTGCCTCACACACTTTAGCTTTGTGTACCCGGGTCATGATCTTTTTCCATATCTTCTGGTAATAGTACGTATTATCCTGTTTGGCAGTTCCATCATAACCGGTCCAGATTCCAGCTGTATAATATGGCGTAAATCCCTCGAACCAAAAATCATAATTTCCTTTCGAAGCACCATTCTTGCCTGCCACCGCCATCTTTTGATCATCTAAAGCCGCCTGTTTGCCATCCCCACTCTCTAGGGTTTCCTGCAGCACATCCGTTAACAACCACGAAGTCGAAGCCTTCATCACTCTTGTCTGTGAAGAATCATTGCTCAATAATACATTACCATCCTCATCCACCACTTTGGTATAAAAGATCGGTTCATGATACACTCCGCCGTCTGCAATGCTTGCATACGCTGCTGTCAATTCCAGATTGGTAACTCCATCCGTCAGTTCTCCCAATCCGGCAGACAACTTAATATCTGTGCTTGTTACTCCGCTATCATCTTTGCGGGCATCAACTAACGTAGAAAAGTGCATTTGCTTCAGATAATCAAATCCCGTTTCAGCCGTGACTTTCTCAAAAATACGCGCTGTCACAGTGTTCACAGAATTTGCCAGTCCATCCCGTATCGTCGTCAATCCCCCATATTCCTTTGCCGTATTTTGCACCATATGATCTGTATCCGTATAACGATACGGTGCATCCTCCACCACAGTACCAAGTGTCATTCCACACGTGTCAAGTGCCGGAAGATAGGATGCCAAAGTACTAAGTACGGTTCCCGGCTGGCGCACGGAAGAAGTAGCTCTATTCAACGTGCGTGAGGAAGTCTTTCCTCCACGCCCACCCACAATAGCACGAACTTTGCCGGTTCCCTGTTCCATAAGCACAAAGGATGCTTGCGGCTGTTTTACCAGACGGATTGTCTCTTCTTTTGTTTTGGCCCCGCCAAGCGTCATTGCCTTACGGAATTTTGCAATCATATGCTTTGCTTTTTGTTCATTATCAAAATATAATGTAATTTCTTTACCGGACTGTTCATAAAACTGTTGCAGATCCAGCTCGGTATACTCTGTCACGGTTCCGTCCGGTCCCTCGACCGCCAAATGATATGTCAGATATGACGGCGTTCCGGTTGGGTAATTAGCATCATTGCCAAGCACTTTATCACAGATTGACTGCAACTCTTCTTCCTGGCAAGAATATATACGCAAACCATCGCGATATAACGCATTGTATGCCTGCGTTTCCGTATATCCTAATTTTTCTTTCAGATCCTCAAAAACATTGTCAATGACCGCATCTACATAATAGGAATTACCACTCTCGCTGTCATTGCTTTTCTTTTGGTTTGTTGTCTGCACACGGGTATATACATCATCTCCTAATGCATCTTCATAATCCTCTTCTGAAATATAATTTTGATCCAACATCGCCTTTAACACTTTTTTGCGCTGTTCGCTATTATTTTCCGGATTGGTGATCGGATTATCATCTGTTGGATTCTGCTGTGTTCCTGCCAAAACTGCCGCCTCCGATATTGAAAGCTGCGAAATATCTTTATTAAAATATCGCATGGAAGCATTTTGCACTCCAATTGCGTTTTGTCCCAAATTAATTGTATTTAAATAGTATTCTAATATCTGTTCTTTATCCAGCTTTTGCTCAAGCTGCACTGCCAAATACTGCTCCTGAATTTTTCTCGTAAACTTTTCGTATACAGAGCTGCCATTTCCTTTCCAGATCACTTGATTTCGAAGAAGCTGCTGCGTGATCGTACTTGTGCTTTTTACCTGATCTTTTTCAGAAAGATCATCGACAAATTCCTGAAAGATTGCTGACAGATCCACACCCTTATGCTCATAAAAACGGCTGTCTACCGCTGCAACAAATGCATATTGCACGCAAGCCGGTATTTTATCAAGTTTTACATACTCTTTCCGCTCACTAGACGTGCTTAACGTCTGCAGCTCATTGCCACTCTCATCATAGATCACCGCTCCCGTTCCTTTTGCCAACAGATCGAGTTTACTCAGACTCGGTGCACTGTCCGATACGCCCTTAATCACACCCGCCACACAAAAAAACTGTAGTAAAAGAAATGCGATCAACAATACAATTACCGCTATACGTGAACTAACCCGGAGCCGATTTTTCCATTTGATCCGGGTATCTAACAGCATATTCTGTTTTTTTGTCAACTCCTGCTCACTATAATTCATGAATCCTGTTTCCTCTTCACCTGCTTATAGTCGGAAGGGCAAAACATTCGTTTTGCCCCTCCCTATGCCCTTTACGGTAAATATTTTACTTGTTGCGGTAAATAATATCGGTACGCTTTGGTCCGTTAGATACCATTGTGATCGGTACACCAAGTTCTTTTTCAATAAACTCAATATATTTTCTGCAATTTTCCGGAAGCTTATCATACTCTTTGATGCCGGAGATATCACATGCCCATCCCGGAAGCACTTCATACACTGGTTTTGCTTTCGCAAGCTTAGTCGTAACAGGGAACTCTTTGACTACTTCCCCATCGATCTCATAGCCAACACATACCGGAATCTCTTTAAGATATCCTAAGCAGTCTAACACCGTTAATACCACATCGGTAGCACCCTGAATCTGGCAGCCATAACGGCTT
>ERZ860710.148-NODE-148-length-51577-cov-5.190637_pt1 | contig 51577 bp, 36 predicted proteins | sample MGYA00509974_ERZ860710 | MGnify/ENA primary metagenome ERZ860710 (study PRJEB30046, sample SAMN00715261) | human gut metagenome | study: EMG produced TPA metagenomics assembly of the A metagenome-wide association study of gut microbiota in type 2...
CAAACCAACGATATTTACTTATATAAAAGGGGATCGAACGCCAACGATGATGCGCATTTCTTTGAAAGCCAGTGCAGAATTTGCAGAAAAATTGTTGGAAAACAGTGGTGTTTATGACCTGTATTTGCAGGAAAAACCGATGTTGCAACTGCAATTTCGCTATGAAAAGCAGGAATTGGTATTCGTCACCGGTATTACGCATGCAGAATTCACCATGGATAAACGTATTGAGTTCGCATGGGATGCAGCGGTAGAACAGTATGTGAGAAGTTTGGGAGTTGGGGCAGAACGAGGATAAGAAAGGTGTTGGGGAAGCATGAAGAAATTATTATTGCTAGGTGGAAGTCATGCCGAAATTCCGCTGATAAAGGCAGCAAAAGAAATGGGATATTATGTGATAACCAGCGGTAATCAACGTAATGGAATAGGGCATTCTTTTGCAGATGAATATGCACCGTGTGATTTTAGCGATAAGGAGGCGATTACTTCCTTGGCAGAACAATTGCAGGTTGATGCAATTTGTTCTGGCTGCAATGATTTTGCCACATTATCTGCAGCGTATGCCAGTGAACGCTTGGGACTTGGTGGACACGATGCGTATCAAACGTCATTGAAACTGCATCACAAAGATCAATATCGTCAATTGGCAAAAAAACTGGATATAGTTACACCCAATGCGTATCGTTGCGAATCACAGGAGCAATTGCAGCAGATATCAGAGAAAATGGTGTTTCCGGTTATTGTGAAACCAGTAGATCTTACAGGAGGTAAAGGGATTCGTCGCTGTGACACATTGGAAGAGTTACAGTCAGCATATGACGAAGCGGTAGCGATTACGAGAGAATCTTTTGTGATTGTTGAACAATTTATTATGGGAACCAATCACGGATTTTCTGCTTACCTACAAAATGAACAGGTAGTATTTGCGTTTGCAGATAATGAGCAATATTATCATAATCCTTATCTGGTTTCTGGTGCGAGTACTCCCGGAGACATACCTACAGAAGCAAGACAGCAATTGATAGATGATTGTGAAAAAATAGCACATGATCTACATTTGTGTGATGGAATATTACATATTCAATTGATTTTAACAGAGGAAAACGTCCCGGTAATTATAGAAATATGCAGACGGACACCGGGGGATTTGTATGTGGAGCTTGTACGTAAGGCTACAGGGATGGAATATGCGAAATATATTGTTGGTGCAGAAGCAGGGTTAAAAATGCCTAGACCGGAGTACCATCAGCCATCTAAATATTATGTGCGCCATTGTGTAATGGCAGACCATGATGGTGTTGTTGATGGGATAGATGTAGCAGCAGAGATAAGACCATTTATTGTGGATCAGCTTTCTTTATTTCACAAAGGGGAAACAATTAGTGAATATTTGAAATATAAAGCAGCTATTGTGTTCTTATGCTTTGCAACTAAACAACAATATATGGATTATATTGATAAATTGCCTCAAATGCTTACGATTCGGTATAGATTAGAGTGATACAAGGAGGAGAAGGTATGTATAATATAGCGTTTATCGGAGGTGGGGTGAATTCTGCAATTGGACGCAGTCACTACATTGCCGCACAGATGGATGGAAAATTCAAGCTGGTTGCAGGTGCATTTAGTCGTCATGCCGAGATCAATCAGGAGACAGGAGAAAGTTTTGGCGTATTGTCCGAGCATGTCTACGATGACTACAAAATGATGTTGGAACGGGAAAAAGATGCAGTGGACGTAATCGCAGTTCTGACGCCGACAGATACACATGAGCAGATTGTTTGTGACTGCTTACAGGCAGGATATCCGGTGATTTGCGAGAAATCTCTGAGTACCTCTTTACAATCTGCGTTACAAGTACAAAAAGTTCTTGACGAGATGAGGGGATTCCTATGTGTAACTTACAATTATACGGGTTACCCGATGGTTCGTGTTCTTCGGGAAAAAATACAGGCAAAAGAACTGGGAAAAATCACCAATATTATTATTGAGATGCCACAGGAGGGGTTTTCGAGATATACATTAGAACATACAGAACCAAAACCGCAGGAATGGCGAATGAAGGATTATCAGATCCCTACCATATCATTAGATTTGGGAACACATTTGCATAATATGATTGCTTTTTTAACAGGAGAACATCCGATAGAGGTAGTCGGACGAGAAGATTCATTTGGTTTTTTTCCTCAAATTGTGGATGATGTGTTATGTATGGCGAATTATACAGATGATATTGCTGTTCAGATGTGGTATAGCAAGGTGGCTTTAGGAAATCGTAACGGCCTTAGAATCCGAGTGTATGGAACAGATGCAAGTGCAGAATGGTATCAGGCTGAACCGGAAATTCTGAAATTGCATGATAAATTAGGAAATAATATGATCCTTGATCGAAGTAATGATTTGGCGGTAGGGCAGCAGGATCGTTATAATCGTTTTAAGGTAGGACATCCTGGAGGATTTATTGAAGCATATGCAAATTATTATTGGGATATGGCAGAATTGCTTGATTGCTATAAATCAGGTAAACAGATGAACTCAAATTATTTGCTGGATGTAAATAGCTCCATAGAAGGGTTGAAGTTGTTTGAAGCTGTTCATGAATCAGCAACTACACATCAATGGATAACCTTGTAAAAATAGAAGGATGAAGTTGTTTTATGGTTGGCAATACATACAAACAAAGGGGATAAAATGAAGAATAAGTGTATAAGTTTTGTGATTCCATGTTACAATTCGGAATTGACAATTCGAAATGTGGTTGGAGAGGTTATTAGAGAAGTTAGCAAGCAAGAGGAATATCAATATGAGATCATACTTGTTAATGACGGATCCCGGGATGGAACAGGAGATGTTATCAAACAGTTGGCAGAAGAAAATGATAATATTGCTGCGGTATTGTTTGCTAAAAATTTTGGACAGCATGCGGCTTTAATGGCTGGATTTTGTAAGGTGATGGGAGAATATGTTGTGTGTTTGGATGATGATGGTCAGATGCCGATCGAGTCCATTTTTGACTTGATTGCAGAATTGGAACGTGGAGCAGACGTTGCATTTGGCCGATATGAGGATACACAGCAAAATAATTTTAGAAATTTTGGAAGTTTTATTAATGTCAAAATGACGGAGATGTTATTAGAGAAACCGAAAGACTTGTACATGTCTAGCTTTTGGGCTGGCAAGCGGTTTGTCATTGATGAAATTTGCAAATATGAATCTGCATATCCTTATGTAGGGGGACTGCTTCTCCGCACAACACATAATATGGTCAGCGTTCCGGTAAAACATAGACCACGTCAACAGGGGAAATCAGGATATACATTTTTTAAGTTGTTGGGGTTATGGATGAACGGATTTACCGCCTTTTCTGTTAAACCATTGCGCTTTGCAACTTTCTGTGGTGGTATAAGTGCGCTTGTAGGCTTTGTACTGGCAATTGTCATGATTATAAGAAAGTTAGTAAATCCAAGTATACTGCTCGGATATTCATCGACGATCACAGTTATTTTATTTGTAGGTGGAATGATCATGATGTTGTTAGGAATATTGGGTGAGTACATTGGCAGAATCTATATATGTATCAATAAAGCACCGCAATATGTTACCAGAGAGGCAGTAGATCATAGAAAGGACGAGCAGACTTGAAAAAAGTATATTTGTTATTGCACATCGCTATTATGATATACGCTGCGGGTGGAATATTTAGTAAACAAGCGGCGCAAAGTGAATTTATGTCAGTGCGATATTGTATATGCTATGCGATAGTCCTTGCTTTTTTGATAATATATGCGGTTATATGGCAGTACATATTAAAATATTTGCCACTTACTACAGCAATAGCCCATAAATCAGTCACTGTATTTTGGGGTTTCCTTTATGGAATGTTATTTTTTCAGGAAAAGATAACATTATGCAATATAATAGGGGCAATATTGATCATGATCGGCATTGGACTGGTAAATAGCGGGGAAAGGTGATTATATAATGATAGCAACGATGATATATCTTTGTGCGGTGTTTATTGCATCCTTATCACAGATTTTGTTAAAACGAAGTGCGTTAGAACAACATGAAAATATATGGCGACAATACCTGAATATAAAAGTGATCAGTGCATACTTGATGCTTATAGTATCTATGTTTATTACAATTTATGCATATAAGGGCGTTGCTTTGAAGATGGGACCGGTGCTTGAAACAACAAATTACTTTTTTGTGGCTGTATTAGGTTATATTTTTCTAAAGGAAAAACTGACCAAAAGACAGTTAGTAGGCGTATTGTTTATCGTAGGTGGAGTAGTGATATCTGCGGTCGGCCCGATATAGAAAAGAGGATTATTATGATAGGATTTAACATTGCTCCTTTTGTGGGAAAAGAATTGGAATATATGAAGCAGGCAGTGGATGCACATAAAATATGTGGAGATGGAGTATTCAGTCAAAAATGCCGGACATGGTTAGAAAATGAAACCAGAACCAGTGCTGCAATGCTGACGACTTCATGCACACATGCATTGGAAATGGCAGCTTTGCTGTGTGACATTCAGCCAGAAGATGAAGTGATCATGCCTTCGTATACTTTTGTGTCTACTGCGGATGCCTTCGTGATGCGTGGAGCTAAGATCGTTTTTGTTGACATTCGTCCTGATACAATGAACATCAATGAAAATTTGATTGAGGAGGCAATTACAGATAAAACAAAGGCAATTGTTCCGGTTCATTATGCAGGGGTTTCCTGTGAAATGGATAAAATAATGGAAATTGCAAGATTGCATAATTTGTATGTTGTTGAGGATGCTGCGCAAGGGGTTAAAGCTTATTATAAGGGGAAAGCATTGGGGAGCATTGGAGACTTTGGATGCTATAGTTTCCATGAAACAAAAAATTATTCCATGGGTGAAGGCGGTGCAATATTGATCAGGGAGCAACAGTTCATAGAACGAGCCGAAATCATTCGCGAAAAGGGAACTGATCGTTCTAAGTTTTACCGAGGTGAGGTGGATAAATACTCTTGGTGTGATGTGGGATCATCGTATTTGCCAAGTGATCTTAATGCGGCATATTTATGGGCACAACTTGAAATTGCAGATCAGATCAATAACAAACGGTTATCCATTTGGAAACAATATGACGAGGAGTTGAGAGAACTCAAATATATAGATACACCGTACATTCCCGATGGCTGTGAGCACAATGCTCATATGTATTACATTAAAGTGGGAGATATCGAAGAGAGGTCTAAATTAATACAATATTTAGCAGAGCATGACATTAAAGCGGTATTTCATTATGTACCGTTACATTCTTCACAGGCAGGAAGGAAATATGGACGATTTTCAGGTGAAGATGTTTATACGACCAAGGAAAGTGAAAAATTGCTCCGACTGCCGTTGTATTACGATTTGCAATCGGAGCAGGTAGAATATATTATTCAGACATTAAAGTCTTTTTACGGCGTCTGATCAGACGCTGTAATCCGTATACCAGAGCGGTTAAAATCCAAAAGCATGCTGAAATCATACGGCTTGACTTCATGCCATATGGTTCAAACTTCAATGTAAGCGTATGCTTTCCGGCAGGAGTTTTGATATAAATGCCGGCATCATATGGATTTTCAACCGCTACTTTTTTGCCGTCAATGTAAGCGGACCAACCTTTATCATAGGCAAGGCTTAACATGGTATATCCATCTTTCTCATAATTTGTTGTACCAGTTATCGTATCGTTTTTGATCGAGATATTTTCTAACTGATTTTTGGACAAAGTTTTTTGCAGGTTTTCGCATACGTTTTCGTCCATTGTGACAATATTATAAGAATCGCTGAAGACAATGGATGCGTTAGGGAAGAGAATAGTAGTTTCTATTATTTCCCCAGCTTTTGCGTATTTTAATCCTACAAATTCATTTGGGTAAAGATAAACGTAACCATCCTGTTTAACTTTATATCGTATATGCATTTGTAGCTTATAGTTTTGACCGTTATCCATTGTCTTATATATTCCCTTGGCCTCATCATAAGTTATTTTTTGGCCATTTTCATTAGTAAAGTAAAAAGAATTGTTGCTAGAGCTAGAATCATTATAATGAAGCGTTTCATAATAATACAACATAGAGTGATTTCCGGTCATTAATAAAGACAAACCGTTAAAATATTTTGGCGGGAATAAAACGGTATCTTTTGTAAAATGGACAATTTCATTTGGAGCATAAAGACCAAGTGACAAAGCATTGGTGTTTTCAAATATATAATAATTGTTCTTTGTGCCAAGATAACGATAATATTTTAGGCTTTTTGTTGTGTGAGTGGCAGTGTATGGAACCATAATATATTTTATGCTTGCCGTAGACAGTCCTATAGGGGTTGAAATATTATTAGCCGTAGTTGTATTACCACCTGAAAGTAGTCCATATAGCGAATTTAAATTTCTTTGATTATTATTTACAAAGGAATTAAATGCACTGGTAGTTGGCGTATTGTATACTAATCCTGCATTGAACATAGTTTGAGCAGGATATATATATCTATATCCTGAGTTATTCTCTGATGTGGTTATGCGTTGATCGCTTATATCATTATACAAGGATATAGCGTTTAGTCTCCAGTGAGAGGCGCAATATAAACTATTAGAGATGATCTCAACAAGAAATACCATTAATAATAGTGCTGTTATATATTTGCGTGACAAACGATGATTTGAATATGTCGTGAGTAGGGTGTAGATTATACAAAATGCAAGTGATGCAAACAATGTCAAATTGCTTGTTGAGCTGTTTCTTGTATAACAAATCACAAAAAAGCAGCATAGTAAAACAGCACTTAAACTACATGTGAATCTTTTTTTGTGAATATTTAATAATACGTCATATACCATAGTTGCAATTATGAACATCAATAAAAATACATATCGGTTTGGAACTTTGGATTGATAATGCATACCATTCCACATATAAGATAAAATCTTTCCATTAAAACTGATAGATAAAAATGCTATCAAAACGAAATTACGTATTTTATCAGATGTTTTGATGCTTTTACTAAGATAATATAGCAAGATTGCACCTAATGCGAATATACTACAATATAATGCTGCATAATTATTGTCTTTTGTCACTGCAGAAGTTGGTACAAAAAGCATATAATTTTTCCACTGGTCAATGAAGTTGCCATGGAAGCCAAGTGTAGGAAGGATGGAGTCATTTTCTTTATAATACAGATTTTCAGATGATGAAAGTGTATTATAAATTACAAAATAACTGTTCCCAGCGGCAATGATTGATGCAATGGCAAAACGTATTCCGCATTTGAAAAAATCCCTTATATTAATGAAATGTTGAGTCATAAAAAAGAGAACTAAAAATATACATATATACATTCCTAACATGAGGTTAGTAATAATACAATATGATAATAATATGATATAAAGTAATGATTTTTTGCAGTATAAAAGTTGTTCGGTAGCATAAATTAATAGTGGAAGTGCCATGAGGGTAAAATACCAACTAGTAAAACCATGTATGGACAACATATAACCATTTAGCGAATAGATAATAGCTGGAAATAGCAAACGAATGTCCTTAGAGGTGGAATGCTTTTGGCGATGTGTCAGATAAAAGGTCATTGACAAACCGCTTAATCCAATACACAGGCTTACCCCCATTAATAGTAAGGGCGCAACTGATTTTAAAGGTATTTTTTTGTATACAAAAGATAGAATATCGACAAGGGTATTATTGGTATACAGACTATAATTGTATCCTCCATTCATCGACAGATATTTATTGCCGGTTTTTGCATTGTAAATCGTATCCAGTTTGCTAGGAAGGGTAAGTGCAAAACCATCTTCATCAAAGAATGAGTTATCACCAAAAGGTGTACAATTGGTAAATATCATCATGGCAATAAATACACAAAATGGTATTATAAAGGAAAGTGCATAAATGTTATTCTTTTTTATAAAATTTCCTATTTTGTTCAAAATATAATTTTCAGTCACTATTTTTTTAATTTTATATAATTTTTTATAGAGCATTATACGCTTGTCGTAACATAACAGTATAATTAAACACATTATACCGAAATAATTAAGACCAACGCCTATGTAGTCTAAAGTAAGGTATGATGATTTGTTGTTTTTTTTGTATTTATCAATAACTGTAGGTAATTGTTCAAGGACGGATTTGTTTATTGTGTACCCCTGAATTTGAATATTATAATTAACATGAGTTGTTGCGTTGCACGCCATATAGCCTTTAAAATTTGTTGAACTATTGTTAGCAGGATATAACAGAAAATATCCTTGGATATTATCCCAAACAACAACATCCTGCTGCTTCGAGGTGTTACTGGTAAATTCATATGAGATATATTGATCTCCTTCGTTTTTAAAATAAATGTTATAAATACCGCTGGTATATTCGGATATTGAAATGTTTTTGCTCGGAGTGAATTTTATTTTTAAGGTGATAGGAGTTAATAATTTTTTGTTAAAACCTAATTTCTGGCAGTATATATTATATATTTCTGGTTTGGATTTTAGAAGAGATTGTTTTTGGCGGTATTTTAAATTTAATGAGTCCAAAGATTCAATGACCTCATCTAGTTGTTTATAAGTATGCTTTTTTAAAAAGGAAGAGTATTGGCTAGTTATAGCGGAAGAAGTATTTTTGGTCGCTGTACTTGAAGCTGACTCGAAACACCATTTGGCATCTGTAGAGATGTTTTTTGGGCATATATTCATATTAGTTAATGCAGTGATGTTTAATATGATTTCCATAATGACTAATAAACCAAGGATGTATTGCATACCATGATATTTTTTTTGATATAACACAATCGCCACACTATATACCAATATAATACATATGGAAATTAATATTGTTTTTTGGGCATAGTTATGTTGAAACCACAATATAGATATTGCTTTTAATACAAATATACCTACGCAGGAACATAATAGAAGGTGTGTTTTTGTGTGTTTTAAATTTTTTAATCCTCTAGCTGCTATATATAATCCACCAAATACTATCAAAAATGATTCATTGATCGAAAGATTATGTAGGTCAACAAAACCGTTGAACACATAATGCAATGGTGATAAATTTAATTCTAAAATTAATAAGATCGTAATAAAGATAACGTAAATTTTTTCGCGTAGCAAAATATGAGATTGAAAAAAATAACAGATAATAAGTAACAAAAAAAGAGAACCAATAGTTAGCTCCATATATTGACCTGAAAGTGCAAATAGCGTAGAAGGAGTATTTCCGCTAAATAGACGTGATATAAAAGCAGGAATGGAATATGTTGTTGAAAAACCGTTGTAGGTGTAGTCGCTGTGCTCCTGCCAGTATGGAGCATAAAAAAAGAATAGGCGGGCGCAACTGCATAAGCCTCCTAGTATAAAACATGACGTATAATGTATTATATTTCCCAAATTTAATTCTTTGCGGTAAGCAAGAATGATTAGAGAAAGAACAAATAAGAGAAGAATAACTGGGACACCTAAGGCGGGATTAAGGTTTAGGGTAATAGCACAAGCTATAATAAATGGAAAATATGTTTTCTCTAATAACATATATTCATATGTTAAAATTAAAATTGGAAATAATGCAAATATCAATAATGGCAAAATTTCTTTTTGTTGTGATATGGAATAGGAACATAAGGCATATGCCAGCGAAAAAACATAATTCCACATCATGGATGGAAGTTTAACGGTTAAAGTACTCCTTGTATATACGAAAAATGAGAGACAAGAAATACCTAAACATATAATATGTATTGTGGATAAATGAGGTGGATATTCTTTTATCGAAAAATAAACATATAGCATTTTATAACCACTCAAAATAAAACAAGGTAACAGAAATGCAATGATGTAAGGTGTAATATTCTTATAAAATGGTTTTTTTGAAAATAATTGCATTGTTTGGAAGCCCTCCTTACGAATAATTTATTATATATTGTAGCATAGAAGGGAAAGACAAACAACTTGCATTGACGGATATAATATCTGATGGTAATATAAAATTGGATTATATTATGAGACTATAATAATTTATAATGGAATTTGTGCTGGTGATGAGGTGGCGTGTTTAATAGAAAGGTGGATATATAATTATGGATATACAACAATGCGACGTGCGAAAAAAAACGATACAGGACATACAAAGACATCTGTCAGATAATGTTGACGGAAGAGTGTTTATATGGGGATGTTCCAAAACGGCGGAGACGATAACAAATTATATATTACATTGCGGACTCAAGGAGATATCTGCGTATATTGTTGACGATCAATATTATGAAAATAATAAATTTTTGGGACGCGATGTTCTAAAATCCAGTGAGTGGATTTCACAGGCAACGGACAGTGATTTTGTTATATGTGGATTCGTAGGACAAAAGCAAGCCAAGGCTTTGAAAGAGAGGCTTCCGCGATATGTAAAATGTTATTCCTTTCTTTTTCCGTATAGCATGAATGCATATGGAAATTATTTAAATCAAGAGATATATGAAAGTCTTATGGTGGATTTTGAGGATGTTTATTATAATTTATCAGATAACCGATCAAAATTGATTTTGGAAACATATATAAATGCCTGTATATCAGGTGATGATAGTATAATTGCAAGTTTGTGTACAGAAGACCAATATTTTAATGATTTGACAAAAGATGCGGCAATACATTGTTTTGTGGATTGTGGTGCATACAATGGGGATACGGCGGAAACAGTTGAACAGGTATATCAAGAAACGATTGAGAGGATTGTATGCTTTGAACCTGATATCCATAATGTTGGTGAAATAAAGAGAAAAATTAAGAAAAATCAATTGTCGGGTAAAAAAATAACAATTATTCAAAAAGGAAGCTGGTCGGAGCAAAATAAATTGTATTTTTCGTCAACAGGATCCAGCTCGTCAATATGTGAAGATGGAGAATATGCAATAGAAGTTGACTCTGTTGACCGTGTGATGCAGACGCTTTCTATGCCGGTTGATTATATTAAAATGGATGTAGAGGGGAGCGAGCTTGAGACGCTTCGGGGTTCGATAAAGACAATACAGACGGATCATCCGATATGTGCTATTTGCGTATATCATAAGGTGGACGATATACCGGTATTGTTTCATGAATTAAAAAGGATTGTTTCTGACTATCCGTACCGATTTTATTTAAGATATCATGGATTTGACTTACGAGAGTTGGTTTTGTATGCAATACCAGAAAGATAAAAGACACATATATAGCATATGTTTGCGCTAAATCAGATGGGATCTTATAGCAAATACTTGCGTTATATGCCAAAAACTACTATAATAGAATTAAATGTGGGTAAGTATGCCTTGTTGTATGTGATGGCACACATGCCCGGAGCGAGAATAATAGCAACAACACAACGAGAAGGAAGAAAATATGCAAAAAGTATGAGCAGGAGGGGAAGATGGATAGTTTTGGTGCATCAAGAGGACGTCGTAAGAAACGTTTAGGAGATTTGCTGATTGAAGGTGGCTTGATCAATGACGAACAGCTTCAACAGGCATTACAGGCACAAAAGGAAGGTGATGTCAGACAGAAACTTGGTACTGTGCTGATCGATCTTGGCTTTGCATCTGATGATGATATCGCAGAGGTACTGAGCAGACAGTTGAATTTGACGAGGGTTCGCTTAGCGGATTATCATATAGAAGACAATATACTCACATTGGTTGATGAGAAATTGCTTCGTAAATATATGTTGATGCCATATGAGTTTGATCCGGAGAATCCGAATGTGCTCCGTGTAGCAATGAGCGATCCGATGGATCTCGGCGCGTTAGATGATCTGTCTATCGTGACAGGTCTACGCATCGAGGCGCATGTTACTACAGTAAAGGATGTAGCGCAGGCGCTTGACCGTTACTTTGGTAATGCGGAAGCAATGAAAGTGGCAGATCAGTTCACAAAAGAGCATCAGGAGCGTTATGGTAATAGAGAGAATCGTAATGAGGAGTCAGAGGAGATCAAGCAGGCACCGATCGTACGACTCTTAAATCAGATTATTGAGCAGGCAGTACATAAAAGAGCCAGTGATATTCACTTTGAGCCGATGGAAGAGCAGCTTCGTATCCGATTCCGAGTGGACGGTGTGCTTCAAGAGGCGATGCGGCATGATATTACGCTGTTCCCGGCGTTGGTCGCTCGTATCAAGATTGTCAGCGGTATGGACATTTCAGAGAAACGTAAGCCGCAGGATGGTCGTATGAGCGTTATCGTTGATCGACAGGAGTTCGATCTCCGTGTATCTAACCTGCCGACGGTATACGGCGAGAAAGTCGTAATGCGTTTGACGCAGAAGAAGGCACTGACGAGAGATAAGAAGGATTTGGGATTCCAGCCGGATGATTTAGCGAAGTTCGATAAGATCTTGGCGCACCCGCACGGTATTATCCTTGTAACAGGACCAACCGGTAGTGGTAAATCTACGACATTGTATACGGCACTTAGCGAATTGAATACAGAGGGCGTTAATATTATCACCGTAGAGGACCCGGTGGAGGCAAACCTTGCCGGGATCAATCAGGTACAGACCAACCCGAAGGCGGGACTTACCTTTGCATCGGCACTTCGTTCTATCTTGCGTCAGGATCCGGACATCATTATGATCGGTGAGATCCGTGACCAAGAGACTGCTAATATTGCCGTTGAAGCGTCTATTACCGGTCACTTGGTAGTAAGCACGCTGCATACAAATAGTGCGGCAAGTACGATCACCCGTTTGGCAGATATGGATATAGAGAGTTACATGATTGCAGATGCTGTTGTTGGTGTTATTGCACAGCGACTGCTTCGACGTGTATGTCCGGATTGTAAAAAGATGGTTCCGTTGACGGAATTTGAAAAGGAAGAAATGCATATCCGGCCGGAATACCGCAGCAGAGAGATTCTTGTACCGCAGGCAAATGTCGGCGGTGATTGTATGAGATGCGGCGGATCGGGATATCAGGGTCGTGTCGGTATTTATGAGATCATGCCAATGTCTAATATGATCAAGCGAATCATTATTCGCGAGGGATCAGCGGAGGAGATTGAGAATCAGGCGATTCGAGAAGGAATGAAAACACTTGTCACTTCGGCAAATCAATATGTATTACAGGGTATTACGACGATTGAAGAAGTGCATCGTGTTGCATATGGAGAAGAGTAAAAAGAGAGGGCTATTGTTAGACCTTATCGGATAGAACTAAAAATCTAAGCACAAAATGGGGGAACAGACATGTTAAGTTTTACGATTAATGATCTGCTTGCGCAGGCGCGTAAGATTGGTGCATCCGATCTTCATGTAGCTGCGGGAGCAGAGGCAAAATGCCGTGTGCACGGTGAATTAAGGAAAATTACAAGGGAACCGTTGTCGGCAGCAGACACGGCGGAATTGATCATGCCGATGGTGCCGGAACGACTGCGTGCGGGATTGGACGAAACAGGTGAGGCGGATTTCTCACACGCCATTCCGGGAAATGGCCGATTCCGTGTGAACGTACTCAAGCAGAAAGGCGCATTGGGTACGGTTATTCGTTTGATCAGTACGGAGATTCCCAGTGCAGAGTCTTTGGGACTGCCACCGTCAGTCGTAGAGCTTACCAAGAAAAAGCGTGGACTTGTCTTAGTGACAGGACCGACCGGTAGTGGTAAATCTACCACGTTGGCATCGCTCATAGATATTATTAATACAGAACGTGCAGAACATATTATCACAATGGAGGACCCGATCGAGTACGAACATTTTCATAAGGCGTCCATTATCAATCAGCGTGAAGTAGGAATGGATACGATGTCCTTTAGCGCAGCGCTCCGTGCAGCACTCCGTGAGGATCCGGATGTTATCCTCGTCGGCGAGATGCGTGACTTGGAGACGATTTCATCAGCGATTACTGCGGCTGAGACCGGTCACTTGGTATTTTCAACCTTGCATACCATTGGTGCAGCAGCAACTGTCGATCGTGTTATCGACGTATTCCCGCCGCATCAGCAGCAGCAGATTCGTGTGCAGTTGGCGAATGTATTGATTTCTGTTATTTCTCAGTCCTTGATCCCGACGAGAGATGGCAAAGGTCGTGTAGCGGCGTTTGAGATCATGCATACTACACCTGCGATCCAGAACCTGATCCGTGAGAATAAGACACATCAGATTTCATCTTCGATCCAGACAAGTAAGAATATGGGTATGATCACGATGGATGATGCGATTTACAAATTATATAATGACGGCAAGATCGATTCTACGCAGGCACTTGAATTTGCACAGGAACCGGATCAGTTGCGAAAAAAATTATACTAAATATTTAAATTCGGCATATTGTCTAACTACGGTAGTAGAAAATTGGATAGTTTTAACAAAAATGGAAAAAATGACACAAAATTGTCTAAAAAAGCAAAAAATATGGTATAATTTTTGAACAAACTATGAACAACCTGGAAACGAAACGGATTCTATATGGGTGAAATTCGAAACGAGTATCATTTATACAGAAGATTGTTCATACATACATAGTGGAAGGAAAAGGTGATACGTGTGGCGACAACAGCGTTTAACTATACGGCGATAGACGCCAGTGGAAAACAGAAAAAAGGCACGATCGAAGCTGCCAGCTTAGATGCGGCGAGAGCGAATCTGAAGAATCAGGGATTGACACCGATAACGGTGGAGAAACCAAATGCCTTGAATAAGGAACTGAACATCAACATTGGCGGTAAGGTTAAGGCGAAAGACTTGGCAGTATTCTGCAAGCAGTTCCAGAGTATCTTACATGCCGGTGTTACAGTGATACAGGCGCTCGGAATGCTTGGCGAGCAGTGCGAGAATAAGAAACTGCAGAATGCAGTACAGGAAGTAAAGGTGCTTGTAGAGAAGGGTGATACATTAGCAGGTGCGATGAGTACGATTCCGGATGTATTCCCGAGCATTCTTATCAACATGGTGGAAGCCGGTGAAGCTTCTGGTAGTTTAGAGACAACATTTGAACGAATGTCGATAAGCTTTGATAAAGATGCCAAGATCAAGGGAATGGTAATGCAAGCGATGATATATCCATGTGTCTTGCTTTTAGTAATCATTGGTGTTGTCGTTATAATGTTGGTAAAAGTGGTTCCGTCGTTTCAGGAAACGTTTGATCAAGCTGGTGGTAGCTTGCCGGGTATCACATTAGCAGTTGTGGCGATCAGTAATTTCTTGATCGCGAAGTGGCCGTTCTTCTTAGGTGGTGTGATTGCGGTTGTTGTTGCTATCCGAATGTTTATGAAGACGGATCAAGGAGCAGTATTCTTTGGGACGATTGCAATGAAAGCACCGATATTTGGAAATCTCACGATCAAGTCGGCTAGTGCGAGACTGACTCGTACATTGAGTACATTGATGGCGTCCGGAATTCCGATGGTAGCAGCGATAGAAATAGTCGCAAAGCTGATGTCGAACCGATTGGTTCAAGTAGCGGTTGAGGATGCAAAGAACGAGGTGGAACGAGGTGTGGCACTGTCACAGCCATTGGAAGATAGTGGAGTGTTTCCACCGCTTTTGTGCCATATGACACGCATTGGTGAAGAGACTGGTAATATGGAAGAGATGTTGGAAAAGGTTGCTGATTACTATGATGAAGAAGTGGAAGCAGCAACACAGGCGGTAACAGCGATTATGGAACCTCTTATCATCATTTTGATGGCAGCAATTGTGGTTCCAATTATGTTGGCGATTATGGCACCGATGATGAGTATTTACAGTATGGCAGAGAATGCGTAAACAGAGAGTTAAACGATGCATTATAACCACGAGCCAAGGAGTGGTTTATAATAAAAAAATTATAAGAAAAGGAGATTAATGTTATGAAAAATTATTTAGCAAAGTTACGTGAAAATGAGGAGAAAGGTTTCTCTCTCGTTGAGTTGATCATTGTTATGGCGATTATGGCGATTTTGGTTGGTATCGTGGCATCTCAGGTGCTTCCGTACATGGATAAGTCTCGTCAGTCTAAGGATCAGCAGCAGTTGAGTAGTGTGTGCACAAACTTGGTATCTGCAGTTGCACAGTCAGGCAAGGATTTGCCGGCAATTTCTAATGTTAATGTAACAACATTAGATGGTTCAGCTCAGCCAGGTGGAAAGTCTGACTGGGTTTCCGTAGGTGCTAACTTCAAAGATCTTAATGGTGGAGCTATTACAAGCGGTGGACTTAACGGAAAGCTGGGATCTAAGAAAGGTAAGGGCAAGGATGTTAAGTTTGACTATGATTCATCGACAGGTGAGATTAAGGTGTATGTAGATGGTCATGGCAGTGATGACCCTGATTCAAGCAAATATATCGTTGTTTCGAAATAATTTGAACTGAGATAAGGAGAATGGTTATGCCAGTGTGGCGCGCGTATTTAATTTTATACATATGTGTATTTTTAGTTGGAATAGTGATGGGTAGTTTTTTGAATGTTTGTATCTATCGTTATCCGAAGAAGGAGAGTTTGTTAAAAGGCTCTCATTGTATGAAATGTGGATACCGCCTGCGCTGGTATGACTTGATTCCGTTATTCAGTTTCCTAATACTAAGGGGCAGATGCAGGAAGTGCCATGCGAAGTTATCGCTTCAGTATCCCCTCGTGGAAGGAATGAATGGAGCATTATATGTGATCGTTTTCTTGGCGAACGGTTTCAACGTTATGAGCGTGATATATTGTCTCCTGACATCCGCCCTTATAGTATTAAGTATCATTGATTTTAGACAATACATTATCCCGGACAAGGTGAACATAGTGATTCTTGTGTTGGGCATTATTGCTACGGTTGTAGATCGACCACAGTGGAAAGAGCATGTGATCGGTTCCTTTTCAGTCAGTGTTATCCTACTGATTATTTATTTGGTGACGGTAGGGCGTGGCATTGGCGGTGGCGATGTAAAGCTGATGGCGGTTGCAGGATTGGTGATCGGCTGGAAAGCATGTATTGTTGCATTTATTGTAGGGTGTATTGCCGGATCGATCATTCATGTGATACGAATGAAAGTTAGTGGTGCGAATCATCGCTTAGCGTTAGGACCTTATCTTTCAATGGGAATATGGTTTGCAATGTTATTTAGTGAACCGATAATAGAGTGGTACTTGAGATTGTGTGGACTGGCATAGGACACACATATCTTTGTTGTTATGGGCTTTTTTGACCAAGATTAAGCAATGGAATATCTTGGTTTCATTGTCACAGAGTGCTTGACACATTGTCGAACATTGTGTGATATGAAACTGGTTTCTATTGTATTTCGTACAGAAGCTATGGATCAAATTATGATGAAAAAGACAGGGAGGAACAAGATAGATGGCAAAGAAAGTATTGAGTATTGAGATAGGACAACAGGTAACCAAGGCGGTTGTCATTGATTTCCTGAAGAAGAACCCTCATGTGTACAATGCCTTTTCCTTTGACACGCCGGAAGGTGTTATGGAAGACGGTTATGTCAAGGATAAGGATCGTATGGCACAGCTTCTTCGTGAACAGATGAAGGACAATGGTGTCAAAGAAAAAGAGGTTGTGTTCTCTATCGCATCTAGCAAGATCGCGAGTCGTGAGGTAACTGTTCCGTACGTTCCGGAGAAGAACTTAGACAATCTGATCAACGCGACAGCGCAGGATTACTTCCCGGTCAATATGGATGAGTACACATTGGCTTACAATGTGTTGGAGACGGTTAAGGAAAAGGATAAAAAGAGCTTGAAGCTGTTGCTTCTTGCTGCACCGGATTCTTTGATCCAGAATTATTATAGTTTGGCAGATCTGATGGGCGTTCGCGTGGAATCCATTGACTATTATGGAAACGGTTCCATGCAGGTGCTGCAGAAACATATTGGATCCGGATATAGCGTGTGTGTGCAGATTGGTTCCTTAAATACTATGGTAAGTGTATTGAAAGAAAATCAGCAGATCATGCAGAGAACGATTCCATATGGTACGAATACAATTATAGAGACGATGTTAGCACATCCGGCATTGGAGTGTCGCGATGAGACGGACGCAATGGAAATGCTCTGTCGTGAAAATGTTGTGTATTCCACATTGGATTATGAGGATGAGACAGTACGAGGAACAAGAATTTCCGAGGATCAGTGGAAACGCTCCGGTCAAAGCCGTGAGGCAAGAAAAGCAGTTACCGATGCGGTTGGCGGTATTTTATTAAGTGTTATTCGAGTGGTTGATTATTTTGGCTCTCGTTATCCGGACTGCCAGCTCGGTTATATTTATATCACAGGTATGGGTGTTAAGATCCGCGGATTGGATACCTTGTTTGAGCGTGAGATGGACCTTCCGGTTCGTAAGCTGGAGAAATTAACAAACATTACATTCTCTAGAGGATTTGCAAGAAGCTTGCAGGATCAGACGGAGTATATCGCAGCGATCGGTGCAGCGATTGAGCCGGTAGGATTTTCCTTAAAGGAACTGAAAAACAAGCAGGGTCGTGCGGCAAGCATGAGAACGGTCAAGATCATCTTGGCAGGCAGTGTGGTTGTCGCAGTTGCGCTCGTTGCAGTTGGATGGTTCCGACTTGTTGGTGCGAACAAGGAGAACGAGAATCTCAAGATGGAGAAGCAGTCACTGCAGAGCATTAATCAGGTATATACGGAGAACGAACAGGCGACTAAGAAGTTTGAAGATGCGGCTGCGCTGCATGTGGCGACATCGACGAAGAATCAAAATTTGGTAGCATTAATCGAGCAGTTACAGAAGAAGCTGCCAAAGCAGATGCAGGTATCTACATTACAGTCGACAGAAGATAAAGTGACACTGACAATCACAACAAAAACAAAAATTTCGGTTGCGAAAATGTTGGTGGAATTTGAAGGAATTGATCTCTTGACGAATGTGAATGTTGCTTCTATTACTGGCGAAGATAATGACGGAAAAGTAGGTAAATACACATTCTCGGTAACAGCAGATTATACACAGTTACCAACGAAAGAAGAGAAGGATGTCTCACTGGATGAAGCAGATACAACGACAACAGATACAACACAGACGGCACAGTAATAGGAGGTGACACAGAATGGCTACACAGAACACAAAGACGAAGACGACATTAGCAGATAAAGATAAGAAAGTATTGATGATCCTTGGAGCACTGGTGATTTTAGCGTTGGCATGGTTCTTAGGCTATCAGAAGTTTAATGAGCAGCGCGAGACAGTAGCGACAGAGAATGATCAGTTGGCGATGGAAGTGTCACAGCTCCGTGCAAAAGTATCCAAGAAAGCACAGGTAGAGGCTGATACGGAGAAGAAGAATGCCCGTACCGAGCAGGTGCTTCTTGCATATCCGTCAGAGCTTCGTACGCAGGATGCGATCAATCGTTTTGACCAGTTAGAGAAGAAAGTGAAAGGTCTTACGATCACAACGGAGAACTTTACAATGAATCAGATCTTCTTCCAGGATGGTGCAGCATTAGAGCAAGTTGTTGCACAGAATGCAGACGATGCTCAGTCAAAAGATGCGAATGGTGGCAATTCGACAGCTAGTGGTAATAATGCACAGAATAGTACGAATAATACGGCTAACGCAGCAACAAATGAGACTGCTGCTGCAGACAATGCACAGAATGCACAGCCAACCGACACCGGTAATTATACCGGATACCGTTCGGATGTAGGCATTACATTTGCTACGGATTATAAATCGTTGAAGAGCGTGTTGAACTTTATCAACAACTATTCAGAGCGAATGAATGTTTCGAATGTTAATATTTCATCCGATGAAGGATCTAAGGCATTACAGTGTACAATGACCGTGCAGATGTTCTCAGTTGGAGGACAGGCGAAAGAGTATAAGGATCTGACATTATCCGGTGTACCACTTCGCAAAGACAATATTTTTCAGTAAATAGGTTACGCTCGGGTTCGGATGACGAATCCGGGCGTATTGGAGTAATAGTGAGACGGTAGGGGAGAAATTAGTATGATCAAAAAATTATGGAAAGAGAATAAGGGTTTTACGTTGATCGAGATTGTAATAACGACGGTCGTACTTGCTACTATTTCGATCCCGTTATTGGCGTATTTCTCAGAGTCTATGCGGCACAGTGCAAGGACCAAGCAGCAGCAGAACGCTGTTGTTGCAGCACAGGATGCTGTCGAGGAGTTAAAGAACGCTTCATTTAGTCTCGATAACGATAAGGTGGCAGACCCATCTGCGGCACCAAAGGCAAGCTGGACAGTAGCATCTCCATTGCCATCGGCGCCGGCGGCATATGATATGTACAAGAACTATACTGTTAATGGCAGTAGTTATAATGTGGTTGCACATGTCACCCCAAAGAAGTCAGTGAATAATGTTTATAATGGTTCAAATGGTCTGTATGATCGCAACCTATCGTATAGTAAGGCGATCATTCCATCGATGGATTCCAACAAAGACTTGATCTCAACAGAGACAGCACAGTATCTGTCCGATGCTAAGTTATATTACGGTGGTTTGTACTCTACATATTGTAAGGATAATAAGAATACGATTGTGAAGGATACAACGAAAGTCAATACAACGACGATCGGAAATCATTTGAAACGTAAGATCGTTGTAGGTATTAAGCCGGGTGCATCGACCGGTAAGATCATTGCGACAGTTACATATGAGTATAGCTATGTGAAGGATGCTTCGGATGAATATCCGGATGCAATTCTTACGGCACATCCGGATCCTTACAAAGTAGATATCGCAAAGCAGTCGATCGATGCGGATAAGTTTGAGAATATTTTTATATTCTACAAGCCGGATACGAAAAACGATGAGGTAGAGATTAAGGGATCAACGCTTGCATCAACATTAGGTGTGGCTAATATGAAACTGTACCTTGTGGCAGAGAATAGTGTAGCAAATTCATTGGCGACGCCGGGAGATCACAGCGATCCGGACATTATCGTCCGTGATATGACATATTCGATGAAAGTATCAACAGATACGAATCTGACAGGTACAGTCACAAAAGCTTACACAAACTTATGTGCAAGTGGTCATGATGAAATTGCCTCAAGTGGTAATGTGTCTACGGTGATGCAAAAAGATGGTTCGGGTAATTATACGTTGATCACGACAGAGGATAGTAACCGACTGGTCGACATTACAGTATCGGTTTACAAGGATAAGGGAGGGTCTTATCCATTTGATGAGTCAGATAAATTGGCCTCAGTAGATGGCAATAAGGTTCAGTAAATAGAAGGGAAAGGATGGAGAGCGTATGAATAAGTTCAGAAAGGATGAGAGAGGATCATCGTTAGTTATGACCATCATAGCAGCGACGTTCATTTCCCTGTTGGCAGTAGCGGTTATTTCAATGACAGTAACCAATATTAAGCTGAAACAGGCACAGAAGAAATCTCAGACCAATTTTTATAATGCAGACTCCATCGTAGATGCGATCAAAGCGGGTGTGGAGAATGTATCAGATACGGCAGCCAGAGATGCATATGAAAGCGTATATGCAGCGTATGGTGCTGTGCGTTCCGGTTCAACAGATTCATTGACCGGAAAGTATTCTTCAAAATATTTTAATGCAGTAATTAGCGCTTTGTCCGAAGGAGACTGTGATATTACCACAGGCGTGACGAATATGAAATATCATGATTCCGTCATCAGAGGCTTCTTGACAGAGGCACAGTCCAAATACAGTGGCGGTAATTTTGTAGATGGATATAAGAGTCATGTTAATGGTAAAGGTGATATGGAGTATGACAGTGGCGACAATAGCTTATTACTGAAGGATTTGACGGTTATAAAGACAGAGGGAGACTATCAGACAACGATCACGACAGATATTCGTGTGAACCTGCCGGAGATGAAGGCCGGTACACATTCTGAGTATTTGAATTATGCGTTGATCGCAGATAACAAAGTAAAGATCAATGGTGGCTCCAGTGCGGCAACGATTGATGGTGACGTTTATTCCGGAACGGTTCGCAGAGATCTTCCGGGAGCCAGTCCGGAACCAAATGTAGAAGCGGATCCGGAGGCAGGATTTGTCGTAGATAATGGGGCAACATTGAATATAAATGCTGAGAACATTATATCTCGCGGAGATATTTTGGTTCGAGGCAGATCTTATATGCGGATTAACGGGTTGAACGGCTTGGATGCCCATGTCTGGGTTGAAAATATTCAGACCAAGGCCTCTTCCACAGGAACAGCCGGTAATGTATTAAGGATTAATGCAGAAACAAATGTTTCGGATGATTTGGAGATTTGGGGAAATAATGACAATGTCACTTTTAAGAATTCTTATTGTGGTTACAACTACAACAAGGATTATAGTGCAGCGAATATTGGTAAAACATCCGATAATGCGCAGTTTAGTTCTGCGATGGTGATCAATGGAAAAAATGTTACATTAGATATACAAAGTTTATCAAAGCTGATCTTATCCGGTAAGACATTTATTTCTAAGAAGGGAAATAAAAATGAGAGTCTTGTTGGTGCAGGTCCATCTTATGCAGGAAGCAAGGATATACGTACAGGAGAGGCATTGACTGTAAAGAGTAGTCAGGTTGCCTATTATGTACCGAGCGACTATTGGAAAAAGGTTGGATCTTCCGGCCCGACATTTCCAAATGGCATTGTATTTACACCGATAGAGGGATCTACAGATGAATATGAATTTGATGTAGAGGGATACAATGAGTTCGTTGGTGGCAATAAATTTGATGTGAGAGATTATATAGATTCGGCTATGCCGCTTGTGTATTACTATCGTCATGATACGGATGTGAAGGCAGACGCCTTGACTTATTTCTATTTGAATGTGAAAGAAGACAAACTGACTTCCTTCTATCAGACATATGCAAAGTGCAGTCCGGATTATGCGATCCTTAAGGATGTCAATGCAAAGTATATGTCATCGACAGGAATCAAGTTTAGCGGTGGTGCCGGAGTATTTTGTGCGACCGGTAATATATTGTATCGTGATGGTGCATCCGGTCAGGAGAAGATCGAGATCGGTGATGAGTCGCCGGGCAATGAGGGTGCAGTAGTTCGCAACTATGCAGCAGAAAAAAGTAAAGAATATATGTCATTGCAGATGTCGCTGACATCCGATTACGATTTATCCTTAAAGTCTACCCAGTATCGTTTGTCAGATAATTACAGCGATGTATATACGAAGAAGGGTATCACAAATACTTCATCGGATAAGACAAATTTATTTGCAGTACTTCTCGACGAAGGTAAGATTGCTGATTATGAGAGCAAGAGTTCATCGAATCCAAAGCTTCCGTCGAATAGTATTATCGTTGTGAAGAAGGGCGATTATACTTGGAACGGCTCTGAGGAAGGTGGAATCATTGTTGCAACCGGTAATGTTAAGCTTGAGAAAAACTTCAAGGGATTGATCATTGCTGGTGGAGACATTGAGTTTAGCGGTGCTACTAAGGTTGTAGCGGATTCCGACCGTCTTGAAAAGATTTTTGATAACGACACAATTATTTACAATATGTTTAGTAAGTATTTCCGCAAGACAATCGCATCATCTATTGCCAAAGATGATAGCAGCGGAGATAACGGTATTTGCTATGAGAACTGGAAGAAGAATTAAAATAGGAGGTGATGGAGATGCAAAGAGGTAGCAGAGATGAGAGAGGTTTCACGATGGTGGAAATGATCATCACGATTGCAATTATGGCGATTCTGGCGGGGATTATCGGAGGTGCATATTCGATCATCAAGTCTGGAAATGCATCAAAATCGACATCCAGATTTTTGGGAAGGTTGGATACCACGCAGGTAGAAAACATGACCAAGAAGGGAACAACCTATTTGTATTTATTTAAGGACAGCGATGGGGTACAGACATTGATGTACAATGATGGTACAGACACAGGTCTTAACTCTCAGAGTGATGTGATTGCTCATAAGGCGGATGGAGTTGTAACAGATATTGCCGGTTCCGGTGTGGATTTTACAGCGACATCAGGCAGCGATTCTGTGAATAGTAAAGATACATCGGATTTGGTAATTAAGATTTCTTTTGATAAGGCGAGCGGAGCATTCAAATGCTGTAAAAAGGCAGATGATGCTGCAGGAAGCACTTTTTATAAAGAAATTTCATTTAAGGGACGCGGTACTACTTCCTATGGAGTAAAGCTTGTAAAAGATACCGGCAAACATATGCAGGGATAGGAAGGGGGATGAATGATGCGACGCAAAGATGAAAATGGTTTTACATTAGTAGAACTTGTAATATCAATGGGAATGTTTTCTATTGTAATGCTTGCGATCATGTTTTTTCTGACGGCAGGAACAAAAAGTTACGGACATTCCAAAAGTGAGTTGAATCTGCAGATGGAATCGCAGATGTTACTCAATCAGATACGTGATATCACGTATTCATCCAATTATGCCAAATATGACAGCACACATAAGGCGTTAATCTTATATGATGTGGATAAGATCCCGGCACCGACACCATCTGCAGGAGCAACTGCAGCACCGGTGGCAACAGCAGCACCGGCACCGACGAAGACGGCAAAGGTGACGATAGTATATTTGGTTGATGATAAGCTGTATTTACGCAAGGATCTAGATCCTACAGCGGTGGATGCTGCGTCACTTACAACAACCTGTGTTGCTATGGATGATTTCCTTTTTAGCAGATATATGCAGGACTTTAAGGCGACTATTAAGAAGAATGATGTGCAGCTTACGATAAAGATGAAAAATGGTAAGAGCAAGTACGAGTTGAATGAAGGAATTACAATTCGTAATGGATGGATCACTTATCCGTGATCATAATATGACAGCGTAGCAGAGACATATGATATTGTTTTTTCGCATGGAAAGACAATGGATAGATGGAGGATATGTAGTATAAAGGCAGATAGGTAGAATGGAGGGCTTACTATGAGCAAGAGGAGACCAAAGACAAGTCTGGTCAATTTGTTGCGTAATAAGAAAACAGCTATAGCTGCAGCAGTATGCGTGGTTGTTGCCATGGGTGCATATGTTGGCGTACATATGTACAATTCGCATGCAGAAGATACCCAAATTGGTCAGATGCGTGGTGTGATCAACGACATTAGTGAGATCAAAGGGAAGAAGAGCGGTGCAAAGCGTACCATGGGTATAGGAGCCGGGGAACTTGGTTCTGCAGAGAATCCTTTTGTTTATCTTGAGATCGTGCCTTGGCAGGGTGTTGGTAATATTAGTTATTGCGTAACCGGCTGTCAGGCTGTCGATATTGAGAAAGTATCTCAGCACAATAACATTGGTGGTAGCCTTTATGTGAATAAAGGATATGGAATCATTTGCGATTATGCATTCCCGGAGGAGAATTATCCGGGTAAAGACGGTGCGGCTGAATACAATGGCTCTCAGGTAAGAGTCCCTTGGAAGCTGACGTCAGATGAAAAAACAGTTTATGGTTACTATGAGAAAGTAAATCCGGGACAGCATCTGAAAGGTAATCTGAAGCCTACCTTTGTTATTGACGAGGCTAAGACGGCTGCCAATGGAGGGGAACATCCGGTATTCCGTCAGGCTCATGTGGATGAGATAGCACAGTATATTTGGGTTTCTATGTCAGATTCACAGGATGCAGGATATAAAAATCATAAAGCAACCGAAAATGTGAAGTTTGCCAGTGGTACGACAGCAGCAGTGATGAATTCCAAATACAAAGTTGGTGATCGTGAGTATACGTCACGTACCGGTCAGGTTTATCAGTATCAGACACAGTGGGAAAATGGTATTGATATTGGAACAACGAAGATGTATTTCTATGACGATTTTCTTCGTTACAGTTTGAGATTACGTTCCCGTTATGAGGTGGAGAATTATAATATCGTCTTTAAGACGATTGAGCCATGGGAGTTAAATGAGCATCCGGAATGGCTGGATTATGCAGATATGATCTATATGCATAAGAGCGATGAGGATGGTGCTGCTATCAGACATTATCAAGCTGCGTTGCAGCAGGATCCGGACGGCAGTAAGGGTATATTGCATTATGATACGTCGAAATCTAAAAATGCAGAGGGAGCTACATTTGGTAAGTACGGAAATGGCGAGTACAAAGATAAGCAGAATGATATTACCTTTGAAATTGCTTTGAAAATGTTCTATAAGGCGAACAAATTGGAACAGTACAAAGGAACACAAAGATGTTCTACAGATAGTAATCTGAAATTGAATTATGCACCGGTTATTATGCCAACAACATTTTATCAGGTGAGCGCTGCGGATGGATATGACGCAAAATCAGTTAACATGTCTCGTCTTGACTGGGAGACAATGAAGCCGAAGAAAAATTCAGGATATACGGCTACGGGATACAACAATAATATATATAAGTTCTGTGTTATGGATCTGTTAATGGACCAGAAGAACTTTTATAATATGTTCCTTCGTAATCGTGTTGCGACGGGTACCTCTGTAGTTGATAAGACAACCGGTGAGGTTACACCATTTACCGGAGATGCGAGAAGTTACTGGCATCCACATACATTCCTGCCAATACAGGATTTGTGGCCGGCTTACATTAAGAAGTATGGCTTGAATATGGGGCAGGGTGGTACCGCTCCAATGAACTTTGAGGGCAACCTTGGTGTTTTGAACAATACGATGTTCTACAACTCCAACATGATGCTTAACTCTCTTGCAAATACGATTAACAGTGATACAAACAATCCATATATGGGACAGGTATTTGATTATTATAACAAGAAGAAGGAGCATAAAGATAAGGTTACTTCATTGGATATCATTCATTATCTGTTGAACTATGATAAGTCTGATTCGGGAAATAACGGTAAAGATGGTGCTATTGAGATCTTAGATATAGAGCCATGTAGTGATTTCTCGAAGATGACATTGGATTACTTGTACTTACTGTTCCCGGAGAGTGATCAATATTCGTTTGACGATGATTCGTTTAACATTACGCATATGACGACCGCTGAGTTAAACGGCAGTAAGGAAGACCTTTCGAAGTATGACTTGATCTACTTCGGCGATTCGACCGGTAAGCTGAATTTTACAGCATCATCGATCAAGTATACCGGTGATAAAAATCAGTGGGGCGGTTATAACGAGTATAATTATAGTTATGATGCACCTGCGTATAATGATAGCTCCAATAATGGGGAGATATTCCTGCATACAGGTGATCTGGTTAAGGGTGAGAATGGCGATAAATATCGCTTGTCCGGTAATGACTTGACTAGCATTTCATCCAAGGCACTACAGAAATATGTGAAGTCCGGTAAGGCAATGTTATTGCCGGATGTATTGCATATGGGGGATTTCTCTAATAACAGTGCTTATGCAAAAATTGTAAGCAAGAAATCTAACACACGCAAGTTTTTGCAGGCAGTTGGAGACAGTAAGAACGTATTCTCCACTTCCGCGATCACATCAAGCAATTTGATCAGCTTTGCACCAAAGAGTGCAAAGGTGAAGATTACGGACACACCGCCAATTTATAATAACCCTTCCGATACCACAGAGGTAAAGGATGAGAGCACCGGTGCAGAGAGTACCGTAAATAAGACAGCGATCGAAAAGGACAGCGATGGCAAGTATAAACTGAAATTCACGTTTAAGATCGGTTATGCTTCCAAGAAACAGGAATATGCAGTGCGATTGCTGGTAGATAAGAATGGCGATGGTGTTATTTCGGATAATGAGACCGGCGCAGATGTTATGGACAGTTGGAACAGCACCGTATCTGCCGGACAGACATTCTCGTCCGGTACAATGGATGATGAAGGTAATGAAGAACCGGCTGAGTATAACGTAGCCTTTACCATTCCGGAAGAGCAGACAAATGGTCCGATCGCTTGGAGATTTACGGTATACAATACCGCAAATGAAAACATTTACTATCAGGTATCCGGAATTTCCTTATACAAAGGTGATGAGGAAGATGGGGAGGCAGTAATACCTGAGGTTAAGGTATTACAGATCGTTTCCGATGATAAGAAAGATACCGCTGTCGATCTGGAAAGCGGCAATGCAGAGCTTTTTAAGAAGTATGCAAAACTGGATGATTACAAGATCAACGTAACAACCATTACGTTATCCGAATATCTCAAGCATTTTGCAGAGGTTAATGCAAGCGACTATAAGGGGGATAAGACAACGAGAACATTATTCTCGCAGTCGGGAGATAATTTCTATTATCCGATGGATTATATGGATTATCATATCTTCTTGTTTAGTTGTGGCGCTGATCTGCAGAAAGCAAGCAACAAGGATGGAGCCGTGGCATTTGCAGCCTGGGTATCTAAGAATGACAAGAGTGTGATCTATACAGATAACTTGATCAATGCCGGAACATCGAACGGTGAGAACCGCAAGATGCTTAAGGATACCAGCGGACTTAGCCGATATACGTCCAAAGATGAGACGACTTCAAGCTATAATGATACTGCTACAGGTGCAGATGGCGAGAAGCTTACGTCCAAAGATTATACGGAGTTAGAATACACGTATGATCAGGCAACGTTGAAAGGTACGACAGCGAACAGTTATCTGGCATACAAGAATGGTAAGTGGACGGATGTAAAGGGTCAGAAATTGACATACGCCGACGATCATCAGCAGAAGACCACGAAGGGCTCTAGAGCAAACAATGGTACGGTATGTAATTATCCGTATACGATCGGTGAGAGCTTGTCCCTGACCGGTGCCAGAGCGCAGGATTATCAGTTGAATCTTGAGATACCGGATGCTGATGTATGGTATTGTCTTGGTGATAATCAGGGCAGAGGTGCAGCAGCAGGTAAGTTGAATACGTACTATGCAATGTCACCAAACGATGCAGCGAATAACTATTACTTGTATAATGTTGCGAATGTATTTTACGATGCAATTGATCTGGAGAATACGACCAAAGATCAGGAGATGCAGTTGTTTATCAATACCTTGATCGGGGCATATGAGTTCTCCTATGGTACACCGTATGTAACGGTGGATAAAGTTACTAAGATCAATGGAGATGCAGAGAAGTTAGTTGAAGACAAGGTAGAAGTTGCAGAGAGAAATTACTCTTTTGAAGTAACGGCTGGTGAGAAAGAAGTTAAGACGCTCATGTTCAAAGAGTATTTGAAACAGGAGAAGAACAATGTTGTTCATTCTGCAAAACCGGCAGCTTCCGCAGAACCTTCCGCAGAGCCGACAGAAGAGCCAAAGCCTACGACAACGCCGGCACCGGTAACTGTGTGGGAGAATACAACGGGTGGATCCGGTAATACGTTCTCCTCTAACGTGCATGATCAAAACAGTTGGCTGAAAGATTTGGATAATAATGCCATTGTACAGTTTACTTATACGTGTACGATGGAATTAGACCCAACAACACCGGTATGGGATGTTTATGGTGGATATAGCAAGAATGAGTGGACGAAGTGTGATACTCATTGGACTGCATGTGTTGGTGATTCTGAGAACGCAACAGAGATTCAGATCTTACAGATGACAGTAAAGGATATGAAAGAGATGCTTGGTGTAAGGTCTCAGGATGATATTGATGTCTTTAAGCTGTGTCCATACAACTATAATCGACCGGAAGTGAAATTGCTGTCCGTGAAGCTGTATGCGGCGGATTACGATGGCGATTATGATAGTGGCAACAATGATCCAAAGAAGCCAAAGGTAGATAAGGTAAAGAAAAAAGATGTATTTGGTGACAGTGATACACATATCATATTCTTTACACCGCATGAAGGTAATACCAAGGGCGTTACGATCAAGCAATTGCATGTACAATTTACAGGTGTAGATAATGATAAGAATGAGGCGATCAGCCTTCCTGTAACAAAGATTTATCGAAGTCTTGGTGATGGTGAATATGAGAGGATCACTGCACCACAGGGTAGTCCGGGTCAGTTTAATGACACACTCGTGGACGGCAGACAGTACTTCGTGACCTACGATAAGGAGAATGCGAATAAGGCGAACACAATGTTGTTCAATAAGCTGGAATTTAACATTCAGAATGATCGTAAAGTGGGTAAGACCATCTTAGAGATCATTGGTATCGAGAAAGAGAAGAAGAACGAAGAAAATGTATACATGTTCAACCTTGACTAAAGTTGATGCATATATATTCTTGCGGGGAAAGTCCTTATCAGGCGAAAGCTTGATAGGGACTTTTCTTGTTACTGTTCACAGAAAGTTCATTTGATTTTTACAGATTCCTTTGGTATATTATTACTTAAGCGCAAATCATGATGCATTCCATTTGAATGCATTTTCTTTATTTTTAATAGGAAATTGCTGTTGTGTTGCGTGACAAAAGTCAGCATTTTTCTTTTTTTATTATAGATTAGCTGTCAGGGAACATTCGTCCTATGACATGCTAATCTTTATTAGTAATGGAGGTTTCTATGGTAAAAACATTATTATCGCAGGTGAAAGAATACAAGCGGGATTCGATTCTGACACCGGTGTTTATGATCTTAGAAGTTATCTTCGAGACATTGATTCCATTATTGATGGCATCGATCATTAATGATGGTGTGATGAAAGGTGATCTGAAACATATTTATATCGTTGGTGCGGCGATGCTCGTGCTTGCTGTAGGCGGACTTTGGTCCGGAGCGATGGGCGGCAAGTATGGAGCCAGAGCATCAACCGGATTTGCGAAAAATCTGCGTAAGGCAATGTATGAGAATATTCAGACGTTCAGTTTCTCAAATATTGATAAGTATAGTACATCAGGTCTGGTGACCCGCTTAACGACGGATGTGACGAATTTACAGAATGCGTATCAGATGATTCTTAGAATGTGCATGCGTTCTCCGATGTCTTTGATCTGTGCGATGGCAATGGCTTTTTATGTAAATGCCAAAGTTGCCTGTATTTATCTGATCGCAGTTATTGTCTTAGGCATTTTCTTGTTTGTGCTGGTACGTAAGACGATGGGATATTTCGACGCGGTTTTCCGGAAATATGATGATCTGAATGAGAGTGTACAGGAGAATGTGTCGGCGATTCGTGTTGTAAAGGCATATTCTCGTGAGGAATACGAGCAGAGTAAGTTCCGCAAGGCGAGTGAGAATGTATATAAAATGTTTGTCAAAGCAGAGAGCTTGATCGTACTCAACGCTCCGGTTATGATGCTTACGGTATATGGCTGCATTTTGCTGATCAGTTGGATCGGAGCTAAAATGATCGTCGGAGGCACTATGCAGGTGGGTGATCTGTCAGCACTGCTTGGTTACTGCATGAATATTTTGATGAGCCTCATGATGCTTTCTATGGTATTTGTTATGATCACGATGAGTATTGCCAGTGGAGAGCGTGTTGCGGAAGTGATCAATGACAGACCGGACATTACGGATCCGGAGAATCCGGTGCTTACCGTTTCGGATGGCAGCATTGAATTTGATCATGTTGACTTTAGTTATAAGAAACAATCCGGAGAGCCGGTCCTTAAGGACATTAATCTACAGATTGCTTCCGGAGAGACGATTGGTATTCTTGGTGGTACCGGTAGTGCTAAGTCCAGCTTAGTGAATCTGGTCAGCCGTTTGTACGATGTGACAGAGGGAAGCGTACGTGTAGGCGGTATAGATGTTCGTAACTATGGCGTTGAGGCACTTCGTAATCAAGTGGCAGTAGTATTGCAGAATAATGTACTCTTTAGTGGAACGATTTTAGATAATTTGCGCTGGGGTGATCCGGAGGCAACGGAAGAAGAGTGTAAACATGCTTGTGAGCTCGCCTGTGCGGATGAGTTTATTCAGAAGATGCCGAAAGGCTATCATACATATATCGAGCAAGGCGGTATGAATGTTTCCGGTGGTCAGAAACAGCGTTTATGTATTGCCAGAGCTTTGCTCAAAAAGCCAAAGGTATTGATCTTGGATGATTCTACCAGTGCAGTTGACACAGCGACGGATGCATCGATTCGCCGGGCTTTTGCCGAGGAAATTCCGGGAACGACGAAGCTTATTATTGCACAGCGTATATCCAGTATACAAAATTGTGACCGCATTATTGTGATGGAGGATGGACGTGTCAATGACTTTGGTACACATGAGGAATTGTTAGCGCGAAATCAGATCTATCAGGAGATTTATGAGTCACAGGCAGCGGGTAATGCAGATTTTGATGAACCGGGAAAGGAGTGATAGACGATGCCAAGACCAAATGCTATAGGAAAACCGAAGCCAAAGATTGAAGATCCGATGGGAAAGCTTAAGCGGCTGTTTTGTTATATTTTTAAGAGTTATGGACCTCATTGTTTTTTTGTGCTTGTCTGTATTATTATCAGCGTACTTGCCAATGTGCAGGGAACCATGTTTACGCAGTCGTTGATCGATGATTATATTGTACCATTGACGAAGACAGCGCATCCGAATTTTGGACCGTTAGCGGCGAAGATCCTGCAGGTGGCCGGTTTTTATGGAATTGGTGTTATTACGACCTATGCGTATAACCGTATTATGGTTAATGTGACACAGGGAACGCTTCGAAATCTTCGCGTAGAGATGTTTGAGAAGATGGAAACACTGCCAATAAAATATTTTGATACGAATGCACATGGTGATATTATGTCAACGTATACGAATGATATTGATACACTGCGGCAGATGATCAGCCAGAGTATACCGCAGGCGATCAACTGTGGTATAACGATCGTGAGTGTATTTGTGTGTATGGTTGTCTTGAGTATTCCATTAACGATATTGACAATGATCATGATTGGTATTACTTTGGTGGTGACGAAGAAGATCGCCGGACTGAGCGGTAGTTATTTCCTGTCACAGCAGCGTGATCTGGCTAAAGTGAATGGGCAGATCGAAGAAATGATGAATGGACAGAAAGTAGTTAAAGTATTCTGTCATGAGCAGGCTTCGTTAGAAGAGTTCAACAAAATGAATGAAGAGTTGTTTGAGAGCGCCAATAATGCAAATACGTTTGCCAATATCCTGATGCCGATCAATGCGCAGCTTGGTAATATCAGCTATGTATTCTGCGCGATGGCAGGCGGTGTCCTTGCATTGCAGGGCTTCGCAGGATTTACGCTTGGTAAATTGGTCAGTTTCCTAACGTTTAATAAATCTTTCAGTCAGCCGATCAATCAGATCAGTCAGCAGATCAATGCGATCGTTATGGCATTGGCGGGTGCAGATCGTATCTTTAAGCTGCTTGACCAAGAGCCGGAGGTGGACGAAGGTTATGTGCAGCTCGTGAATGTGACCGAGCAGGATGGTCAGATCAAGGAGAGCGAGAAACAGACCGGATTGTGGGCTTGGAAACATTATCATCAGGATGATGGAACAACAACTTATCGCAAGTTGGAAGGTGATGTTGTATTTGATGATGTTGATTTTGGATATAATGATGAGAAGATCATTTTGCATAATATCAAGATCTATGCAAAACCGGGACAGAAGATAGCTTTTGTTGGTGCAACCGGTGCAGGTAAAACGACGATCACCAACTTGATCAATCGTTTTTATGATATTCAGGATGGTAAGATCCGTTTTGATGGTATCAACATTAATAAGATCCACAAAAAGGATCTGCGCCGTTCGCTTGGCATTGTGTTACAGGATACGCATTTGTTCACCGGAACAGTAATGGACAATATTCGCTATGGTAAGTTGGATGCTACAGATGACGAAGTGATCGCAGCAGCTAAATTGGCAAATGCACACAGCTTTATTAAACGTCTGCCGGATGGTTACCGGACGATGATCACCGGCGATGGTGCAAATTTAAGCCAGGGTCAGAGACAGTTGTTAGCCATTGCGAGGGCAGCCGTTGCCAATCCACCGGCACTTATTTTGGACGAAGCAACGAGTTCGATCGATACACGTACTGAGAAATTGGTACAGGAAGGTATGGACCGCCTGATGAAAGGACGCACAACATTTGTGATCGCTCATCGTTTGTCGACGGTACGCAATAGTGACTGCATTATGGTATTAGAGCAGGGGCGTATCATTGAGCGCGGTACGCATGACGAGTTGCTGGAGCGTAAGGGCAAATATTATCAGTTGTATACCGGAAAAGCGGTGTAGGGAAGAGATTGAGGCAGTGTAGGGCAAAACATTAGTTTTGCCCTTTTTTCTGTTGTTTTTCTATAATAGGATATTGCAATTTTCGTAACACGTGATATAATAAATATTATCAGGCAAAATCTTTTTGCACGTTAGCATTATGACAGAGCAGGAAACGGGTAGGAGACTATCGGTTGGAAGAGGAGGAGAAGATATGTTGTTAAATACGTATAAGAAAGTGATGGACTTGTTTGAAAGTGGCAATGGCTATCGGGATGCATCGGAGTTGAAGGACGCGAAGATCACGACGGTGCAGATCAAGGAATTGGTGAATATGGGGATTATTGAACGTGTGTCACATGGTCATTATTGGCTTGTAGACGAGGAGAATGGCAAGCCGGAGAATTATAAGATGATCGAGGCTTGCAGAGTTAATTCAAGAGCGGTGATCTGTGCAGATAGCGCATGTTATTATCATGGCTTGATCGATGTGGAGCCGGAGAGATTGTCGGTTGCCACATTGAAGACGGATCGCTCTCGTATGCAGCTTAATTTCCCGGTGTGCAGACATTATTATTCTGATTTGGCATTTCAGCAGGATATGCAGGTGGATGAGACACCGTATGGCAAGATTCGTGTGTATGACATTGAACGCAGTGTTTGTGATTGTATTCGATTTCGTGCAGATATTGGGGAGGACATGCTGCATTTGATCATTTCGAATTTCTTGCAGCGTAATTCCAATCAGATGGATCGTTTGTTAGCATATGCTGATGCAATGCGTGTTGGAAAGATTGTTCGTACACATTTGAAACAGAATGAGTAACAAAGAGTACAGAGAAAGATACGGGGAACGCACAGCAGCGTTCCCTTTGTTATAAGAACGGAGGCTGTTTATGAATGAGGTGTATGCAAAGTTAAACAAATGTTATGAGCAGTATCAGAAGATTTGCAAGGCACGGGAGATTGATTTTGTTCCGGAGATCGCATTGGTGCTTGGATCCGGTTTGGGGGATTATGCAGATGATATTCAAGTTGTTGCGGAGATCGATTACCATGAAATGGAAGGTTTTCCGGTATCGACGGTAGCAGGGCATCAGGGGAAGTATATCTTGGGATATGTGAATGAAGTGCCGGTCGTATGTATGAAGGGGCGCGTACATTACTATGAAGGTTATCCGATCAGTGATGTTGTACTGCCAATACGTCTTATGAAACTGATGGGAGCGCAGGTATTGTTTTTGACAAATGCATCCGGTGGTATCAATACTTGTTTTAAGGCAGGAGACTTTATGATGATCAAGGATCAGATTTCTTCGTTCGTGCCATCGCCGTTGATCGGACCGAATGCGGAAGAGTTGGGTGTTCGTTTTCCGGATATGAGTCAGATTTATGATGCGGATCTACAGCAGATATTGCGGAAAACGGCAGCGTTAAAGGATATTCCGTTGCAAGAAGGGGTATATATACAATTAACGGGACCAAATTACGAATCTCCGGCAGAAGTTCGTATGTGCAGGACACTTGGAGCAGATGCGGTGGGGATGAGTACGGCATGTGAGGCAGTTGCGGCCAATCATATGGGAATGAAAATTTGTGGCATTTCTTGTATTTCCAATATGGCGTGTGGCATTACAGCAAATCCATTGACACATCAGGAAGTGCAGGAAACGGCAGACAGAGTGGCACCGTTGTTTAAGAAGCTTGTGACAGAATGTATTACTGCCATTCATACTGTATAGCAGGAATGAGGACAAAATTATGAGAATCCGAATATATAATGCGAATATATTAACGATGCAGCCGGGGCAAAGAATGTTTTGTGGGGAAGTTCATATACAGGATGATAAGATCGTATATCTGGGAACGGAAGATGGCGCACCATCTTTACAGTGGGATCGTCAGATCAATGCAGGTGGAAATGTTGTAATGCCGGGATTTAAGGATGCACACACACATTCTGCAATGACATTTTTGCGCTCTTATGCAGATGATCTGCCATTACAGGAGTGGCTGTATGATCGTGTGTTCCCGATGGAGGATAAGCTGACGGAAGAAGATGTTTATTGGTTTACAATTTTAGCTTATATGGAGTACCTGACGAGTGGCATTACGGCATGTTTTGATATGTATCAGAAGAATGATGCTATTGTGAAAGCTTCCATGGATACCGGATTTCGAACGGTTTTGTGTGGCAGCATCAATAACTTTGTTGGTACGGTTGAGGAAATGGAGCAGCAGTTTCTCAAATACAATGCGTGTGATCCATTGGTATCTTATCGGTTTGGATTTCATGCGGAATACACGACTAGCCGTGAAATTTTGGAAAGGATGGCGGCTTTAGGGCAGAAATATCATGCACCGGTCTATACACACAATTCGGAAACGGCAAAGGAAGTGGCAGAATGTGTGGAACGCTATGGCATGACGCCTACAAAGTTTCTTGATAAGCTGGGAATGTTTGAGTATGGTGGTGGCGGTTTTCATTGTGTGCATATGACGGATGAAGACTTGCAGATCTGCAAAGACAAGCAGGTGTGGGTTGTCACGAATCCGGCATCGAATCTAAAGCTTGCGAGCGGCATTGCACCGATCCAGAGGATGAAAGATATGGGGATTGGTCTTGCAATTGGTACGGATGGACCGGCAAGTAATAATTGTTTGGATATGTTTCGAGAGATGTTTTTGACGACAGCGTTGCAAAAAGTAGTATTAGGGGACGCATCAGCATTGGATGCATTGGATGTGTTAGAGATGGCAACGGTAGGAGGCGCAGGAGCCATGGGGCTGCAGGACTGTGACGTGCTTGCAGAAGGCAGGCAGGCGGATATGATCATCTTAGATATGACACAGCCGAATATGCAGCCTATGAATAATGTTGCGAAGAACATCGTATATAGTGGCAGTAAACAAAACGTAAAATTGACGATGATCGCAGGGCGTATTATGTATGAAGATGGACAGTTCTTTCTTGGCGTTTCGCCGCAGGAAGTCTATGATCAGGCACGCCGGCGGATGGAGCGCATGACTGCAGAATAGCACACAGTTATTCCGAAAGTTCTTCCCAATGTTCTAGGAGTTCTTCTAATTTTGCATCGTTTTCACCACGTTGGATGGAGAGCTCCTGCAGTTTTGCAGAATTGGTTGCATTAGCAGGATCAGCAATTGCCTCATCTAATGCGGTATTTTCTGCTTCTAAGCGTTCGATTTCTGATTCAACGCGATTTAATTCTTTTTGTATTTTGCGCAGTCGTGCCTGTTCTTCCTTTTGTTCCTGCCAGGATAGTGCATTGGAAGACGTGGCTGCGTTAGGCGTATTATTTTCCGCTTGAGGAGCAGTACCGTCTGCTGTGGACATTTCAGTGGAAGGAGATGGCCCGGCAGCATCGGTGGAAGCTATCGCTGATGCGTTGTGGTTTGGCTGGACCGCATAGTAAGCACGCTCCACATCTTCTTTTTTATCCAGATAATAGTCGTAGTTTCCGACATAGTTCAAAACATGTCCGCCTGTAAGATTTAAGATTCGGGTTGCGGTTGTATTAATAAAGTAACGATCATGGGAAACATACAATACAGTTCCCTCAAAATGTCGGATCGCATTTTCTAATATTTCCTTAGAATCCATATCTAAATGGTTTGTCGGCTCATCGAGAATGAGAAGATTAGCATCGGACAACATGAGTTTTGCCAAGGATACGCGACCGCGTTCTCCGCCGCTCAGACTCTTGATCTGCTTGAATACATCGTCTTCCGTAAATAGAAAGGCGGCCAGTGTGTTACGGATCTGCGTATTGTTCATATGAGGATACGCATCACTGATCTCTTCAAACAATGTTTTATCCGGGTGCAGAACTTGATGCTCCTGATCGTAGTAGCCAATCTCCACGTTTGTTCCAAGCGTGATCTTACCACTGTCGGCAGGGATCAATTCATTTATTATTTTGAGGATTGTTGTCTTACCTGCTCCGTTGTCTCCGATGATCGCTACATGTTCTCCGCGCTTCAGTTCAAAGGAGAGGTCGGTAAATAAAGGCGTTCCATCAAAGGATTTGGAAAGCCCCTCTACGGTTAATACGTCGTTACCACTTTGAATCTTTGGTGTAAACAATAAGCGCATTTGCGTGTTTTCATCGACAGGTTTTTCAATGCGCTCTATTTTATCTAACATCTTTTCGCGGCTCTCGGCGCGCTTGATCGATTTTTCGCGGTTAAAGGATTTCAGCTTAGCAATAACTTCTTCCTGATGTTTGATCTCTGCCTGCTGGTTGAGATATTGTTTCATCAGACTATCCATGATCTGCTGACGTTTGGCGGCATATTCGCTGTAATTGCCCATATACATACGAGCGTGCGTCTGGCGCAGCTCGATAACTTTTGTGACAATTTTATCCAAAAAATAACGGTCATGGGCTACGATCAATACTGCACCGCGATAATTGGTCAGGTAGGATTCCAGCCATGCAATGGCATTGATATCCAGATGATTGGTAGGCTCGTCTAATATGATAAGATCCGGCGCCTGCAACAGCATCTTGGCGAGAGCAACACGTGTCTTTTCACCACCGGACAGGGAAATGACCGGTTTCTCAAAGTCTTCTTCCGTGAAGCCAAGACCTTTCAAGACACCCACCAACTCGCTTTGGTAGGCGTATCCGTCGAGACGCTCGTAGCGTTGTCTTGCATTGTCATACTGTTTGATGACTTGCTCCAGGGTTTCGCCGGTTTCAATATCCATGCGTGCAGACAGTTTTTCCATCTGCTGCTCTAACTGTATGATTTCCGGTTTGGCATCACGCATTTCATCGTAGATGCTGTGTTCGGAAGCGTATTCCTGGTTCTGTGCCAAGTAGCCGACAGTCGTGTTGCCGGACAGGATCACCTCACCGTTGTCTGCGGATAAATGTCCTGTAATGATCTTAAGCAGTGTTGATTTGCCGGAACCATTTGCACCGACGATGGCTGCTTTTTCATGTTCATTGATATGAAAAGAGATGTCAGAAAGAATGACATCTGTGCTAAATGCTTTGTCTATATGGCTGCATTGTAAAATCATAATGATATCCTCCGTTTGCAGTGATTCTTATAGTATATCGGATTTTGCACAAAAAAGCAAAAAAAGCACGGGTTGTAAAGGAATACTTCTTTACGTATGTGATGCCATGTGGTACAATCGAAAGAGAAGATTTTGTCTATCGGCACACAGGGAGAGCTATGTGTTAGGTGGTATGAAGCCACGTGAGCCGGGAGCAGGAAATATACCAATATAGCAGAATGGAGATTGACAGCAACATGACAAAAGAGCAGTTTCGTGAACGTTTGGCACAGGGGAAAATGATATTGGACGGTGCGACCGGTTCCAATTTGCAGGAGAGAGGTCTTCCGGCGGGAGTATGCCCTGAGGAGTGGATATTAGAGAATCCTGACGTGCTGAAAGAATTACAGATAGAGTATTATGCGGCAGGGTCTGATGCAGTGTATGCACCCACTTTTTCCGGAAACCGAATTAAGTTAGAAGAGTATGGTCTGCAAGATAATTTGGTGGAGATGAACCATGGCTTGGTAGCAATTTCGAAGCAGGCGGTGGCAGAGGTGAAGGAACGCGGACTTGTAGATGCAGACAAGCCATTGTATGTATGTGGCGATCTGACTATGACGGGTAAGCAGGTACAACCGATGGGACCTTTGTCTTTTGAAGAGCTGGTAGACATTTATAAGGAGCAGACAGAGGCGTTAGTTGACGCAGGTGTGGATTTTTTGGCTGTTGAAACGATGATGAGCCTGCAGGAGTGTCGTGCAGCGGTGATTGCAGCGAAAGAATGCTGTGACTTACCGATCATGGTGACACTTACCTTTGCAGAGGATGGACGTACTTTGTTTGGAACGGATCCGGAGACGGCAGCTCTTGTGCTTACTACACTTGGAGTGGATGCGTTAGGTGTGAACTGTTCCACAGGACCGGATAAAATGTGTGATGTAGTACGCAAAATGCGTGCATATGCGGACATTCCATTGGTTGCGAAGCCGAATGCCGGACTGCCGCAGCTTGTAGATGGAAAGACCGTCTACGAAATGGAAGCACCAGAATTTGCGGAAGAAATGATGGCGTTGATCGATGCCGGAGCCGATATTTTAGGTGGTTGCTGTGGTACAACGCCAGAGCATATCCGTTTGCTCACTCAGAAAATACAGCAGAGTGGCCGGATGGATGAGGTGTCCCATCTGAGCAGACAGGGTAAGGTGATACGTCGTGCCCTGTCTAATGAACGTGTGACTCGTCCGATCGACTTGGACGGACCGTTTATGGTGATCGGAGAGCGTATTAACCCGACAGGTAAGAAAGCATTGCAGGAGCAGCTTCGTGCCGGACAGCTTGACCTTGTTACGGAGATGGCAGAAGCACAGGAAGAGGACGGAGCGGCAATCCTGGATGTCAATATGGGAATGAATGGCATTGATGAAAAAGAGATGATGCTTAAAGCGGTGAATGAGCTTACGATGGTGAGTAATCTGCCGTTATCCATTGATTCGAGTTATGTAGATGTGGTTGAGGCAGCGCTTCGTATCTATCCGGGCCGTGCATTGATCAATTCGATCTCGCTGGAGCCGGAGAAGTTTGAGAAGCTGATCCCAATCGCCAAGAAATATGGTGCGATGTTTATTTTGCTTCCACTTTCAGAAAAAGGTTTGCCGGAGAATCTTGATGAGAAAAAGGAGATTATCCATACGATATATGAAGAGGCAAAACGCCATGGGTTATGTGGTGAGGACATTGTAGTAGATGGCTTGGTGGCAACGATCGGCGCCAACCGCAATGCTGCGATCGAAACGTTGGAGACGATCCGATATTGCAAACATGAGCTTGGTCTGGCAACGGCGTGCGGACTTTCTAATATTTCCTTTGGATTGCCGGAGAGACTTTTTGTGAACAGTTCGTTTATGGCATTAGCAATCGGACAGGGACTGACGATGGCGATTGCGAATCCGTCTCAGGATTTGTTAATGCATGCGGTATTTGCGGCAGATCTGTTGATGAATAAACCTGATGCCGATCTGCGTTATATCAATCGCGTGTCCGAGCATAAGATCTCCGTTGTGTCCGGTGAGGTCGATTCTGTACAGACAACGACGAAAAAGAGTGGATCCGGATCAAAGGACTTGATTCCACCGGAACATGAGGGGGATAAGATCTTTGAGGCGGTTGTAAAGGGCCGCAAAAATAAGATCGAAACTTTGGTGCAGGATGCTTTACAAGGTGGAATAGATGCACAGAAAGTGATTGACGAGAGTTTGATCCCGGCGATCAATCATGTCGGAGTGCTCTTTGATAAGCAGATATATTTTCTGCCCCAGCTTATTTCGAGCGCAGAGACGATGGAGACAGGTATTGGTGTGGTAGAGCCGATCCTTGCAGCCAATCGGTCTAGTGAGCCGCTTGGAACGATTGTCATTGCAACAGTGGAGCATGATATTCATGATATTGGTAAAAATCTGGTTGCATTGATGTTACGTAACTATGGATATCGTGTGGTGGATCTGGGTAAAGATGTCCCGGCGGAGGATATCATACAGGCAGCTATTCGTGAAAAAGCAGATATTATCGGGCTTTCTGCACTTATGACAACGACGATGATGGAAATGAAGAAAGTAGTGAATATGGTTCGTGAGCAGAATCTTCCGGTGAAGGTTATGATCGGAGGAGCCGTTATCACTCGCAGCTTTGCAGATGAGATTGGTGCAGAAGGTTATTCTAAAGATGCACAGGAAGCTGTTGTGGAAGTTGCCAGACTTTTAGGAAGATAAAAGAAGGCAGGAGCAATTTGATGGAAAGGTATGGTGAGTAGCGGATGGAGCAGACAAAGATCGATATTGTGATACCCGTATATAAACCGGGAAGTGAATTTAGTGATCTGATCAAGCGTTTAATGCATCAAACAGTTGTCCCGGAACATATTTTTATTATGCAGACGATCCGGGATGAATCAGAGATAATGGTACAGTCTATGGATGAGCGTATCCGGATCATACCCGTGATGCAGTCTGAGTTTGACCATGGCGGCACGCGTGCGTTAGGCATGGACAAATCTACTGCAGAGTTTGTCTTAATGATGACGCAGGATGCAGTTCCGGCAGATGAGCATCTGATAGAGAATCTGCTTGCCTGCATGGAGGATACTTCGGTAGCTGTTGCTTATGCGAGACAGCTTGCCCGTCCAAATTCAGGGCGAGTGGAACGCATGACGAGAATCTATAATTATCCTGCACAGAGCCGTATTAAGAGTGAGGATGACAAGAAAGAACTCGGTGTAAAGACATATTTTTGCTCTGATGTATGTGCCCTGTATCGTAAGGCGTATTATGAGCAAGTTGGCGGATTTGTGCAGCCAACGATTTTTAATGAAGATATGATCATAGCATATATGATGATGCAGGAAGGATATCGTGTTGCATATTGCGCAGAGGCAAAAGTGGTGCATTCTCATGATTACACGTGCAGGCAGCAGTTCGCCAGAAACTTTGATCTTGGCGTATCTCATAAGCAGTATGCGGAGGTGTTTGCGAAGGTGTCTTCGGAAAAAGAGGGTGCAGGATATGCAGCGAAGACCGTGAAAACGCTGTTAAAGGGTGGACATGTATGGGATGCTTTTTATTTCTGCGTACAGTGCGGATGCAGATTGATCGGATATCGTCTAGGTCTTGTATATGATAAATTACCGCGTCGTGTATTAATGAAGTGTACAGGAAGTGCGTGGTATTGGAGTTAGAGCAACATTTCAAAAAGCGGGGAGGATGGATCATGGATCACATTCAAATTAAGGAATTAGAAGTATTTGCCAATCATGGAGTACTGAAACAAGAAAATGAACTGGGGCAAAAGTTTGTTGTATCAGTAGATCTTACTGTTGATACAAGCAAGGCAGCCGAATCGGATGATATAGAAGATGCTGTTAATTACGTAGAGGTAGCGGAACTGATCCATTCAGAGACGAAACGCAATACGTTTCAGTTGATCGAGCACCTTGCCGGACACTTGGCAGAGCAGATCTTATTAACATTTCCGTTGGTGAAGTCATTGTCGCTTCGGATAGATAAGCCGTGGGCACCGATACGACTGCCGCTTAAGACGGTTTCTGTAGAGATTCAAAGAGGATGGCATACGGTATGCTTAGGAATTGGTTCCAATATGGGGGATAAGCATGCTAATCTGGACCAGGCTTTGGAAATCTTGGCAGCAGATGAGCATAATCAATTGGTAAAAGTATCAGATTATATCGTGACGGAACCGGTAGGCGGTGTCGAGCAGGATGATTTTTTGAATGGCGCGGTTGTTATGCAGACATTATATACGCCTCAACAGATTTTGGATCAGATTGGAGTCATTGAGAAGAAATTAGATCGTGTTCGAACCATTCATTGGGGACCGAGAACGATCGATGTGGATATATTATTGTATGATGAAGAGGTCGTTGTAGAAGAGAATCTTATCATTCCGCATCCGGAAATGTGTAATCGAAGATTTGTGTTGGAACCGCTTGATCAGATCGCACCATATCGGGTACATCCGATCTGCTCAAAGACAATTCACGAATTGTTGATGGCACTTGATCAGTGAGAGAAGATGATTTTATGCTGTTGATGGCACTTGATTAGTCATTTCCGGCATGGTATTCTTATAGAGGTGGGTAATCGTGGTTTTGAAAGGGAGAGTGAAGAATGGCGGCAAGTTCCAAACATCATGTACGGAATCGGATCTTAGGGGGTCTTGGGGCGGTAATTTTGGTTGTTGTGGGATTTTTTATGTGGCAGAAGACGAAAGTACAGCTATATGATGATCCGAATACGACAGGAAATACGGCAGGAAATCTGCTTAACGGAGGTAAGTTTTGCGAGGCAGATGGCAGGATCTATTATGCTGATCCGTATGATAACGATTCTCTCTATGTAACAGATGATAAATTACAGAAAAGCACGAAATTACATGGAGATACGGTTAGTTATTTGAATGTTGCAGGTGATTATATTTTCTATACGAGACGTAATGACCGCAAGAGTGTTACCGGCGGTAATGTGTTGGCATTAAGTAAAACGGGATTGTTCCGCTTAACGACCGATGGCAAAAATATGGGTAAGCTGTATGATGATCCGACACAGTCTGTGTGCTTATACGGAAACTATCTGTATTATCAGCATTACGATGAAAAAAAGGGATTACAGTTAAATGCAGCTAAGATGGACGGCTCCAGCGATGAATTATTGTTGGATGAGGGAGTATCGCCGTATTCTATTTCGCAGGGCGTTATGTATTATACAGGTTATGACAAGGATCATAACATACATACCATGAATATTAACGGTTCAGATGAGCAGACAATTTACAATGGTAATTGTACTTCATTGATTCGGGCAGGAGAGCATTTGTATTTTATAGATATGTCACAAAATTATGCATTAGTACGTGTGAATTTGGATGGCTCTGATCCGGTCACGATCGTTTCAGACCGCTTGGCGACATATAATGTGGATGAAAAGGAGAGTGCTGTATATTATCAGGTAGATAATGGAACGAGCAATGGATTGTATGTAAAGGATTTAGAGGGTGGAGAAGTGCGTAAGATCGCGGATGGCAATTACAATTATCTGCATCTGACAAGTAAGTATTTGTTTTATGAAACATATGATGGAAAATCTGTCTATGTGATGGATCTGGGAACGGAGCAGGAGAAACCGTTTCAGGCACCGGTAGGCAAGAAAACATCACACTAATAAATAAGTGAAAAGAGGATAAAAGAATGATTCAATTATCAGCTGTTTTTAGCAGTCACATGGTTTTGCAGAGACAGAAAAATATCAGCGTATGGGGAGACAGTGATGCAGAGTCGCTTAAGATTACTTTGGCAGACAAATCTGTGAGTGTGGTTCCGGAACAGGGAAGGTTCCAGGCTATATTACCGCCATTTGAGGCAGGTGGACCATATACACTGACGGTGCAGTCTCAGACAGAACAAGTGGTGTATGAAGATGTTATGATCGGCGAAGTATGGCTTGCCGGCGGTCAGTCCAATATGGAGCTGGAGTTGCAAAATAGCAAAAACGGCAAGGAGATCGTTCAAAATATACATAATGATGGAGTACGCTATTATTATACTCCACAGGTTCCGTATGTAGGGGATAAGTTGGAAGAAGCAGAAAAGGAAAGTGCATGGGATCTGTGTACGCCGGATAAGGCAGGACGATGGTCAGCGGTTGCATATTATTTTGCAGATAAGATCGCGCGAGAGACAGGGGTAACCGTCGGCATTATTGGCTGTAACTGGGGCGGAACGTCTGCTTCCTGCTGGGTGAGCCGTGAAGCGTTGGAAGGAACGCAGGAGATCAAAGAGTATATTGATGATTATGATGCAATTATTGCTGAGCAGGATCCGGAGGAATATATCAAAGCGCGTGAGGCATATCTTGTATATCAGGCAGAGTTTGACAAAAATGTAGGGAAATATTACGAGACAGCAGAGAACCCGACTTGGGAGGAGGCATTACGTCTGTACGGTGAGAATCAATATCCGGGACCAATGGGACCACGTTCAGAGACCAGACCGTGTGGTTTGTACGAGTCGATGCTGCAAAGAGTTTGTCCGTATACGTTACGTGGATTTTTGTATTATCAGGGAGAGGAGGACGATCATCGTCCATACCGCTATTACTCCTTGTTATCAGCGCTGATCCGTCAGTGGAGAGGCGATTGGAAAGATGATACGTTACCGTTTATGCTGGTACAGCTTCCGATGTTCCAAAATGGAGAGGGGGAGCCGGATTACCAGAACTGGCCATTTATTCGAGAGGCACAGATGCGTGTGTTCGACACGTTCAAGCATACCGGGATTGCGGTGATTCTGGATAAGGGTGAGTTTGGCAATATTCATCCGACAGAGAAAGACAGCGTTGGTGAGCGTCTCGCTTTGCAGGCAATGTATGAAGTGTATGGTTTATGCACGAAAGAAGAGGCGTTTGGCCCGATGTATCAGTCTTACCGCATTGAGAATAGTGCGATGATTGTATCATTTGCCCATGCGAAGGGACTACATTGTACAGAGGAAACTTTAACCGGTTTTGAACTTGCCGGTAAAGATAAAGTGTATCATGAGGCGAAGGCAGTTCTAAAGGGAGAAGAAATAGAACTGACTTGTGATGAGGTGAAAGAACCTGTATACGGAAGATATTGCTGGACTAATTATCGACCGGTAACGTTGTTTGGACAAAACGGCATTCCGGCAGCACCATTTCGCACTTCTCGTGAGGATGGTGCAGTTGCAACCGGCAGCCGTAATGGGTTTGATCCCGCAAAAGCATAGGAGGAACAAAGATGATAGGATGGATTATTGGAATAGTTGTTGTACTATTGATCGTTTGTTGGGTGATTGGTACATACAATGGGCTGATCAAAGGAAGAATTGTTGTAGATGAGGCATTTGCAACGATGGATGTGTATCTGAAAAAACGTTATGATCTGATCCCAAATCTGGTGGAAACAGTCAAAGGATATGCTTCGCATGAGAAAGAAACATTGGAAAAGGTGATATCGCTGCGTACCGGCAGTTATGACGCAATGACACCGGAGGAAAAGATTCAGAATGGTGCACAGATCTCTAAAATGATACCACAGATCATGGCAGTGGCAGAGCAGTATCCGGATCTGAAAGCAAATCAGAATTTTATGGATCTGAGTCATAATCTGAATGAAACAGAGGATGATATTGCAAATGCAAGAAAATATTATAACGGTGCGGTGAAGCAGTACAATATGAAAGTACAGATGTTTCCGGGAAGTTTGATCGCCGGTCTGTTTCATTTTGAGACAAAGAAGATGTTTGAGGTTGAGAATGCTGTTGAGCGGCAGAATGTGCAGGTGAAATTTTAGTGGTGGAGAGCATTTGGAGAAAAGGAAAGCTTTTTGGCTTTATGTTGCTTGCCGGGATTTTGCTGATGGCAAAACCGGCTTTGGCAGACTCTTATTATCCCTACGAGATACAAGGATACGATGTCACAGTTAAAGTTGGTAAGGATAATGTGTATCATGTTACGGAGAGGCTGCAGGTGAACTTTAACCAGGCGAGACATGGTATTTACCGAGACATACCGGTTATCAATAACGTAAGTCGTGAGGATGGATCAACTTCCCGTATTCAGGCGCGCGTAACGAATATCAAAACCTATGGTGAAAAAAGGACCGTAGGCCGAGAAGGTTCTTATTGCCGTATTCAGCTGGGAGATAAGAATAAGACGATTGTTGGCGAGCATATGTATCACATTTCTTACGATTACAATATGGGGAAAGATGTACGTAAAGGGGAAGATGAGTTCTATTATAATATCATTGGAACCAGTTGGGATACAACGATCCAAAATGTTACCTTTCATATCATGATGCCGGAAGATATTGACGAAAGTAAAGTCGGTATGGCATATGGTGAGAGTGGTTCGACTAATAATGAGGGACTGCAGTATACGATCAATGGCAAAGTGATGGAAGGATATGTAGATTCCTCCATTATCTTAAATCCGGGAGAGGCAGTTACAGTTAGAATGGTCTTACCGGATGGATATTATGATCAGGTCAAACAAAGGATCTGGCCGGCGCTGATCAGTATTTTGTTGTCCTTGGCAGCAGCGGGTGCAGCATTTCTGCTTTGGTGGAAAGTCGGACGGGATAATGTGGTAGTGGAAACGATACAGTTCCATCCGCCAAAGGAATTCAATAGTGTAGAGGCAGCCTTTGCCTATAAGGGCAAGGTGGATGCGAATGATGTTATATCGTTGTTAGTGTACCTGGCACAAAAGGGTTATATAGAAATTGTTGAAGGGAAGAAGGGCCTGCTTGGAAATCAGGATTTTACGATCCGCAAATTGAAAGAATATGATGGAAATAATGCGATAGAACGGGCATTCATGAAAGGCTTGTTTCGTGGCTTTGATGTTACCAATAAAGATCAGCTGAAGGATAAATTCTACAAGACGGTGAATAAGATCTTGAAAATGGTAAATACAAAGCAAAATAGACAAGTGTTGTTTTATGCCAATTCCATTAATAAGCATTTGATCTGTTATGCGATGATGGCGGGGATTTTCTTTTTAGCAACGTATCTGCCGATATATGATTATACATACAATGCGACATTTTCACTAACAATACCGATCATGTTTGGTTTTGTGCTGGCATTTATTATTCGGACGATCTTTAGTTCAGAGACGATCTTTAGTAAGATCCTCAGCGTCGTGATGTCGATCGCTATGATCAGCGGGTATTGTCTGGGACTGCGTAATGTTGTGTTATATACACCGACAATTTATCGGATCGCTTTTGTGTTGGCGATTATCGCATGTGGTGTGATCATGTTCTTTGATTATTATATGCCAAAGCGTACAGAGTATGGCACGGAGGTTTTGGGACGATTACGAGGATTTCGGACATTTTTGCAGACAGCAGAAAAAGATCGCCTGGAGACTATGGTAGAGCGTGAACCGCAGTATTTCTACAATATATTGCCGTATGCATATGTGCTTGACGTGTCGGATATATGGATGGAGAAATTTGAATCTATTGCGATCGAACCACCGCAATGGTATTCATCTCATGGGCATTACAACACGTTTGATACAGTGCGGTTCCATCATTTTATGAATACGACGATGCGGTCTGCCGCAGCGGCAATGACGTCGACGCCAAGCTCTAAGGGAAGTGGAGGTTCTGGTGGCGGTCATTCCGGCGGTGGTTCCGGCGGAGGCGGCGGTGGATCTTGGTAAAGATCTTTCAAAATAAAAAAGCCTTTTCAAAATGATTTCTCATTTTGAAAAGGTTTTTTGTTTTCTTAATTCATTTTACACGGTTTAAACACCTATTTATAGAAATTTACTTGTCGAGGCTCTTCATTGTCGGGAACAACAACACATCTCTAATTGCCGGTGAGTTTGTCATCATCATAACCATGCGGTCAATACCAAATCCAATTCCGCCGGTAGGAGGCATACCAATGCTCAAAGCATTCAAGAAGTCCTCATCGGTGTGATTTGCTTCATCATCACCAGCTTCGAACGCTTTCTCCTGTGCCTCGAAACGCTCTCTCTGATCGATCGGATCATTCAACTCAGAGTATGCATTTGCCATCTCCCAGCCGTTCATAAAGAACTCAAAACGCTCTACATAATCCGGATTGTCCGGTTTCTTCTTAGTCAGAGGAGAAATCTCGATCGGATGATCCATGATAAAGGTTGGCTGGATCAAATGCTCCTCTACATATTCCTCGAAGAAGAGGTTGAGAATGTCACCTTTTTCATGACGATCCTCGTATTCAATATGATGCTCATCTGCCAATTTCTTAGCAGCGGCTGTATCTGCAACTTCGTTGAAGTCAACATTTGCGTACTTCTTAACCGCGTCTACCATTGTGATACGCTCAAACGGCTTGGACAGATCCATTGTATGCTCGCCGTAAGTAAGCACCTCCGAACCGGTTACTTCCTTTGCAATGTAACGATACAGGTTCTCTGTCAGATCCATCATGCCGTGATAGTCTGTATATGCCTGATATAACTCCATCAACGTGAACTCCGGATTGTGTCTAGTGTCCAATCCCTCGTTACGGAATACACGGCCGATCTCGTATACACGCTCCATGCCGCCCACGATCAATCTCTTTAAGTACAACTCCAAAGAAATACGAAGTTTTAAGTCTTCGTCCAAAGCATTAAAGTGTGTCTCAAATGGTCTTGCGGCTGCACCACCGGCATTGGAGACAAGCATTGGGGTCTCAACCTCCATAAAGCCCTGTCCATCCAAATAGCGGCGAATGCTGCTGATTACCTTGGAACGCTTGATAAAAGTATCTTTAACGTCTTCATTCATGATCAAATCGACATAACGCTGACGATAACGAGTATCTGTGTCAGTCAGTCCATGATATTTCTCCGGAAGGATCTGCAGACTCTTAGATAATAACGTAACTTCCTTCGCATGGATAGAGATCTCTCCGGTCTTTGTCTTAAAGACAAATCCTTTGATACCAAGAATATCTCCTACATCATATTTTTTGAAATCCTTATAGGAATCCTCGCCAATGTCATCTCTAGCGACATATGCCTGAATGTTACCCTGAAGATCCTGCACATTACAGAAAGATGCCTTACCCATGACACGCTTAAACATCATACGGCCTGCCACTGACACTTCTTTTCCCTCTAATGTATCATAGTTATCTTTGATCTCCATAGAATGATGTGTAACATCATATTTTGTAATAACAAAAGGATCCTTGCCTTCTGCCTGTAAATTTTCTAATTTTTCTCTACGAACTTTGAGAAGCTGGTTGATATCCTGCTCCTTCTGTGGTTTCTTCTGCTGCTCAGCCACGATCTTAGCCCCTTTCTCTTATATCTATCGACGATTTCTGTATGCAGATTTTCTTGTTTCTGCAAGTTCATGCTATTATACAAAATCTATTATTCCTATATTTCAAGGATCTCGCATTGCATTTATTATTTTTGAATCTCAAGGATCTCATATTGCAATACAGTTCCCTTTGGTGTTTCAACATCAACAGTCTGACCTGCTTTCGCACCGATCAATGCAACACCAACCGGAGACTCATTGGAAATCTTACCACCAAGAATGTCTGCCTCCGTAGAACCTACGATCTTATACTGCATCTCTTCTCCGGAAGAAAGATCTTTGATGCGAACGGTAGAACCAATGTTGATCGCATTAGCATCAACATCTTTGCTGCTGACAACCTCTGCATTTTTCAAGATCTTCTCGATCTCTTCAATACGGATCTCAATATCTCTCTGCTCATCTTTCGCTGCATCATACTCGGCGTTCTCGGACAAGTCACCCTGTTCTCTTGCCTCTTTAATCTTTGCTGCAACTTCTTTACGTCTATTTACCTTTAAGTCCTGTAATTCATCTTCCAGTTTTGCAAGACCTTCTTCGGTCAAGATGTTTTTCTTTTCTGCCATGATATCCTCTTTTCTGCGTGCGTATTTTCTTCGTAATCAAATTGTTACTGGTGCCGGTCACATCTATCATCTGCGCTTCGCACGCTGTGCACAGATGGAATTTATATGCCAGCACACACTATCGTGTAATTATAACACAATCTTGCGCGTTTTGACAATGCTGTTTTTAAGATACCAAAACAGATTTTTGAATGAATGATGTATAGCGGCAAATTTGTCGGCTTAGTACGATAAAGCACATTATTAAAGAGGAAACTATTCAGAAACGCTTGGAACAGGCGGAAGAGGAATAGCAGTACTCTTGAGTGCCTGCATGATACTCAAATAAAGATGACGGCGCTACAGCACAAAATCGTGGAACAGAAAAGCAGCGTGGTGGCTGTTGTGGTCAAGCTTTTTTGTAACACTTTTGGCTAAAAAAATATCTGTATTAACTCATGCGGCTAGCCATCTCTGTTACAACTTTATTATAGCACTTCATTTTTAGGGCGACCACATTTGTACCAATACTCTGTGAGAAGGTCTAAATTTTTTTGAGACAGAATTGTATACCTGTCAATTCTGCCTTTGGTTTCACGAACATGAA
>ERZ860710.152-NODE-152-length-50410-cov-4.064701_pt1 | contig 50410 bp, 43 predicted proteins | sample MGYA00509974_ERZ860710 | MGnify/ENA primary metagenome ERZ860710 (study PRJEB30046, sample SAMN00715261) | human gut metagenome | study: EMG produced TPA metagenomics assembly of the A metagenome-wide association study of gut microbiota in type 2...
CCTCTGTGCTGACCCGGCAGTAGGCGGCAACCCGAAGCTTTCGTTTTTTTCTTCGCAGGTCGGCTAGTGTGCGGTTTGCCGGTATTTTTATGATTTCCCTATCCGGCACTGGCACTCTCTCCTTTCCTTAAATAATCTTTTCATTTATTAATTGAAGTTTTACAGAACCTTTCGGCTCTAGAATTACCTTTTCAATGATTTGATTAAAAAGCTGCCGGTCCATTTCTCTATCTTCCGAATGCCCTTTTAACTGATCTTGAATGTTCCTGGTTCTGTGGTCCAATCTTCCTATTTGGCATACCTGGTATTTTTCGGCAGCGCATTCCAGAATGAGGGATAGGGTCTTTTCCGGCTCCACCTGTCTTTGATTTAACGTCTGGTCGATTTCATGGGTTAGGCGGGTAACTTTCAGGGACAATTGATTGTCAATCCCCTCTGTTTCTTCCGCCAGTCCGGGATTCCGGCACAGGTTCAGAAATTTGTGGGAAACTGCTTTGAGAATATCTTCATCTGAGAAAGGCCCAAAACGTGTCCCGCACGTTTTACACTCCCAAAAAATCCGGGGAAAATCTTTGCTGTTCCGGCTGAGGTGATTTCCGCATTGTGGGCAGGCTGTTTTCTTCTGCAGGAAACGGATCGGTGATTCCGGCGCCGCTTTGCTTCTTCTTAGGTGAGTAACCTTTATGGCAAGTTCCCGGCTGATAATGGGAGGGAAGGATTCTCCGTTCCAATAACGTTCATCGTCCAGAATCCTGGCAATCATATTTTTGTTCCAGCCGTTTGCGTTTTCCCGGAACTTCAAGCCTGTTTCTTCCGCGATCATCGCTAAACGCTGCAAGGAATCTCCTATCAAATAGTCGTTAAACAGTTGCTTAACCAGACGTGCTTCCTCTGGAATCGTCTCTATTTCTCCATTCGATATGCGGTATCCAAAAGGGTAATAGCGTATCTTCTTCACAAACTTCACCTTTTTTCTTCCAGCTTTAACCCATTGACCAGGTGGAAACAGATCGTATTGGGAAATACCACAATCGTTTGAACCATGGCTTTCAATATGCTTTCTTCAAATTCCAGCATGGGTTCTCTATCCTTTAAGAGCTCTAGTATCAGTTCGCTCTTGCCGATCAGTTGGTGAATGCGGTCAGACGCCTGATCCTGCTTCAGTTCTTTCCTCAGCGCTTCGATCTTTTGATTATTTAAATTGCATTTTTCAATATAAAGGGCAGAATCAATGCACCCTTTGGTTTGTAACCTTGCGAGTGAATGATTCTGCCTGACTAGTTCGGCTATTTGCCTATTCAATTCCAAGTTATCAGGATTTGAAAAATACACTTTATCCTGTAAAACACGAAGATCGGAAAGCATATCACTTATAATTTCCGTGTTGTTTGCCAGCTTGTTATATAAAGTTAAAAACGCTTGGTAAATTTCTTCCTGCTGGATAATCCCCATAGGACATAAATTCTTGCTTTTTCTATGCTGATAACAATACCATCGGTTTTTCCTCTGGTCTTGATGCCGGTGAAATGCCGATCCGCAAAGGCCGCATTTTAAAATTCCACTAAGCGGAAACTTTTGAATTTCTGTCTTGGCGGTATGTTGGTCCTTTCTCTGAGTTATGAGCCGCTGTACCTGTTCGAATTTTTCTCTGTCAATAATCGCTGGATGAGAATTTTTAATATAGTATTGCGTTAGCTGGCCATCGTTTTTTACTCTCGCCAATGGGAGGGTCTCTGGTGTATAGAATTTTTGAACTAATGAATCGCCAATATACTTTTCATTGGTTAAAACGTATCTGATGGCAGTGCGCTGCCATATCGTATGTCTCATCTTAACGTGTACTTCTTGCATATTGAGATCATTTGCAATCTCATCCATACTTTTGCCTTCCAGATAACTATTAAAAATATACTGTACGATGGGTACTTCCTCTGGATCGGGTATTAATTGGTTATCCTTTAAAAAGTAACCAAGCGGCGCGCTGCAGGTGATAAAATTACCGGAGTTCAGCCGCTTTTGATAGCTCCATTTTAAGTTTTTCGAGATAGAAAGTGATTCCTCCTGGGCGGCTGCGCTTAACATACTAAGGATCAGTTCACTGCCCATTTTGCTGGTGTCAATGTGTTCTTTTTCAAATTCTATCGCCACGCCCAGCATCTTTAGTTCTCTCACAGTTTGAATGCAGTCCAGTGTGTTCCTGGCAAACCGGGAAATGGATTTGACGAGAATGCGGTCTATTTTTCCTGCCCGGCAGTCTTGTATAAGGCGCTGGAAGTCACTGCGCTTTTCGGCGCTGGTGCCTGTTACTGCCTCATCGGCGTATAGTCCGGCGAATTCCCATTCGTCCTTTGATTGAATGTAATTGGTGTAATATTCCACCTGGGAAGCAAAGGAGTTTAACTGGTCGGCAGAGTCGCTGCTCACACGGGCATAAGCCGCGACCCGCAGCTTATGCGCCCGTTCCGCGACAGGCGGTATGACTCTTACTTCCGGCATTCTTTTCTCTCCTTTCCCGGTTGGACATCTTTTTTGTCACACACAACACTACCACATCTGTTTCTCCTTATCTATCACGATACCTACTAAGATTGAGCCCCAAAAATCCCGCGTCTTTCGGCAAAAGGAACAGAGGCCCGCTTACCTTTCCGGTGTATGCTTCCGGCGGTTTCGGGCTCTGCTTTTTCTCATCCATTGTTCAAATACCATACCTGTTGCAAACTTTATATCAGAATGATAAAGCCGTACAGTGATATGATCTGAATTTTGAGTTTTGAAGTTATGGTATTCCAGTGCTTCTCCCCAGCCATATTCATATTGATAGGCAATCTGCTCGGTAAAGTCATGAAGTTCAGACACCGTCAAATCCTTGACCATATTGAGTTCCAAAACAGCATATAGGCTGTTTCCTTCCGCCTGAACCGTTGGATAAGCCGAAAGTATCTTTTGCTTTATGATCTTCTCCCTCTTTTTATCATACGGCAGAGAAAAATATTGCATTAAGTCATTCGTAGGATATTCGTCTGTATGAAAATTTTTCATTTCCTGTACGATATCCTGATAGTAGCAGACGCCGGAGTCATAGAGAGCCTCCTGCGCTTCAAGGGTATCTCCTTCCATTAGATTAAGCCGGAGCGTAGAATACAGCTTCGGGTTATCAATCAGTCCACTCATTGGTATATATCGGATCGTCATAGATTTCCCCCTCCTTTTTTATCAACATCATAGCTTAATACTCCATACTTTTCAGCAATGGCAGCATTCGCTTTTTGGCAAGATGCCAGTGTAATTCTCCCCTGTTCAAAAAGCCTTTTTAACAGGCAGAAGGAGATATAATACTGGATTTCCGGGAGCACACTGTCCTGCTTTATTTCTTGAAAATTCATAACACTTGAACCTCTTTTCTCAGTTTTCCATGTACGGCTCTCTATTCAGAACGATCAGCATTATGTTGTGGCTTTGAAAAAATTCCAATATCTGAACTAAAACAGCAGTGTCACGGCTTAACCGGAACAAGTCCTGCAGCATAACGGCCCGGACTGATCCGCTTTTTACGGCCTTCAGCAGTTGCTGCAGGCCTATCCGCCGAATATTTCGACCAGTGCTCATGTCCTGAGAATTTCCGGCAACATAGTATCCCTGCCGCTCAACTTCTGCTTGGAGGCTTTCCATCTGTCGGAACAGGACGGCCGGATTTCTGTGGCTGCTTCGACTGTATAACCATATGGGATAGTTCATCGCTCTCTCTCCTTTGGCAAAAAATAATCCGGGCTTTTCTTTGCCCGGATAAATCTCTCCACATCTTCTATTTTTCTTGTAATGGGAACAGGCGGCAGGGTTTCCAGCACCGATTGGTGATACCGCTGATCCGGGGCTGCCCGGCAGTCCAGAATGCTCACGGCGCAGGCGTCTGTTTCCGTTCGGATCGCCCTTCCAAATCCCTGCCGGAGCTTTATTTGCATTTCCGGGATCACCACGGCTTTGATGTAATCTTTCAGCGACGGGTATTGCTCCCGTTCCGCCTCGCTGATTGGGTCGGGGACCGGAAAAGGCAGGCGCGTAATAATCAGGGAGGATACCATATCCCCAGGAAAATCCACACCTTCCCAGCAGGACCCCGCCGCGAACAGCACCGCGTTGGAAGCCTGCTTGAACTGGTGGATGATGTCCTGGGAATGTCGCCATACTTCCATAAGCGGAAAGGACATACGATCTTTCACTTGGTTATAAACAGCGCCCATGAGGGAATAAGAGGTAAAAAGCACCAATGTGTGGCCACAAGTTGCTTCCACTAACCGGCAGATATGCTCCGCTAAGTATGCGGCTTCTTCGCCGCTTCCCAGCAATCGCTTGGGAGAGTCATCGGGAAAATACAACAAGCAGTTTTCTTCATAATGGAAAGGAGACGGAGCAATAAATTCCTTTGGTTCTTTCAAGCCGTCCAGCCCCAGCACCCGCTTGATTCTTTCAAAGCTGTCTCCGGCCATGAGAGTGCCGGAAGTTAAAATGGCAGGGATTTTTCTCTGCCACACGGCCTGCCTTAACAGCTCCGGGATTTCCCGGCTGGCGGCGTGGAGGCTGGGGATTCCAGTTCTGTCATACTGAATGTATAAAATGTACCGCTTATCTCCGGTAAAAAACAGGTTCAGGGTTTCTTCCGTTCTTCCCAGCCGGTAAGCGATCCACTGCGGGAGCCGCGGCGCCAGCTTCCTTTGTAGCTGGCGGAGGAGAGTAAGGCAGTCCCGTATGGCAGCTTCTCGGTCCGGCGTTAAAATAAAGGGGGTGCGCTGGGCTTCTTCCAGCAGCTCGCCCCGGCACATGGCTCCCATGAGGATCTGGAACCTTTCCCGAAGCTGCTGCGCCGGTAATCTGTAGTTTTCATTTGCCAGCAGATTGCAGAGTTCTTTCAAATCCTCTGTGGACAGGCTTTTCTCGTACATCTGGCAGGCCGCCTCCGGCAGCTTATGGGCCTCGTCGATCACCAAAGCCTGGTAATCATTGAGAAGGGGCCGCAGTTCCTGCAAACGGTGGGCTGCGTCGGCTAACAGGTAGTTGTGATTGCAAATTTGGACGAAAATTTCCGCGTTTCTGGCTTCCTTCAGGTATTGGCGGTATCGGCAGACATTTCTCAAAGGACAGGTTTTCTCGCAAACCTTGGGAACGCAGACCTGCTCCCTGTCAAACTGACTGAGATCCGGCACATCGTCCAGGTCGTAATAGTTCCGCAGGGAAACCAGGGCTTTCCGCTGTTCCTCATTTTTTCTCTTTCCCTCTACTGCCTCCAGCCGGAATTTCAGCCTGACGTCGCAGACAAAGCGTTCCTTTCCCTTGCGGACTATAGCCCGTATGGGCTTCTGAATAATACGGTTCTCCAGAAAAATCCGGGATAGGAATGGGATATATTCTCCGATGACCGCGTTCTGCAGCGCCACGCTGGAGGTGGAAACCACCACCGGCTGGGGAGAGGGGAAGAATCTTTTCAGCAAAACGCAGGCGGTAAGGTAAGCATAAGTCTTTCCGATTCCAACGCCTGCGTCGCACAAGGCAATTTTGTTTTGGAGCAGGGTGTCCAGCATTGTATGACAGAGGGCGATCTGTTCTTCTCTGACCGCCAGCCCGTTTTGTGGCATGAGGAACCTGAAAATTCTTTCAATTTCCCCATGAGCCTGCTCCCGTGGGGTTTTGTTCATTCCGGCACCTTCTTCCCGCCGTCCGCTGGCAGCACACTGATACGGCGCGGTTTCACCCGCGCCGCATGGATTTGCTGCCAACGGCAAAAATCTGAATTAAATGATCCTTTTCATGCTGTATTTGCTGCTCGCCCCCCAGCATTTGGGAACTATGCAGGCAGGCTTGCGGCTGACAAGCCGTTCACTGGTTTTCCAAGGGTCTTGCTGATTACAACCCAAGGTAGGCCATCCCATCTGACGTGTGGGCAGACGATAGTGTGTATCATGATACCCCGTCCAGGGTCGTGGCGAAAAGGCGGACCCTGCCTCTTTTCGGACAAAAGGGATCGCTCTGGAACCGAAAGCGCAGACCGCCGTCCTATCATGGAACGGCAGCTTGCGCTTCGGTTCCGTCTTGGCGCTTTCCCCGGCGTCGCTCGCCTGGACGGGAACGTACCCGCATGGCTGGTATTCACTTTTCAAGCTGCGAGTGAAGGGATTTTTCCCTTTCACCCTATAGCCACTGTGAAATACCAAAATATAACGCTGGTTAAAAATATTTTTTAAAATTTTTTCGCAGTCGGTAGATTCGCATATTGACAGCGTATTCCTCCATTCCGAGAGAAACCGCTATCTCCCTGTTGCTGAACCCTTCGATCTTCATGAGGATAATTCTAAGGGTAAGCTTGTCCGCTTTGGAAAGCAGTGTATAAAGTTCCGGGCTTTCTATCTCATCTAAAAGCTGTTCGGTGGTTGTAATCTCCGGCTGATCCTCTGTGATCTGCTGGCTTATGTATTCTTCCGACTGTACGTTCCACCTCCGATAGTTCCTTTCTGCCTTAAAGCTTTCCCAATCGTAATAGTGCAGACGTTGGATGGTATCCTTGTCCACCCCTAATTCTCTGAGTTTCGCTTCTTCTGCTGCTTTCCATTTGAGCCATTCTTTCTCGGCTCTGGCTTTGTTGTACGCCACTTCATTTCCTCCGTTCAATCTGAATTTTTTAATTCAGATTGCCGGAGGTCCGCGGCAGTTAGTTTTTAGACCGCATAGGCCCAAAGTCCAGGAAATCCTGTCCTGGACTCTAACTAGCCATGGCAGAAATTCACCATGAAGAATTCCCCCCAATAGCGCTGCGCCGTTCTCTTTTATCCAGAGTTGGCAGCTATATGGCTATTCACTCAGAAGAAAACGTCAAACGCATATGCAATGTTAATTTTCCCTTCTATAAAGCAACAAGTCGAAAATTCCTCAAAACCCGAACCAATGCCCTAATATTTAACAGAATTTGAAAGTGTCTTTTCTCGTGGAATTCACTGTCTGAAAACAATAAAAAAGGCTATGAACCGAAATTAAATTTCGGTTCATAGCCTAATAAGATTTATTTAATGGAGGTTGTAAGATAGGAAGTTAGCAAGTTAACGATTGCTGATTCTTCTTTTATAAACGAGAACCAGGCACATACCCAAAGCAACCAGCATGATAACAGCGATTCCCACTACGGGAGCCATGTCTCCGGTGGAAATATTATCTCCGTTATTAGAATCACTATTGGAGGAATTGTCTCCATTTGAAGAAGCACTCTCAGCTTTGAATTGAATATCAAAGCTTGTAGTCTTTGTAATTCCTCCCTCGCTATAGCTGACAGTCACGGTAACGGTTCCGGGCTTTGTGGAATCAAAGCCGCTTACCTCGTAACCGGCAACTTCTCTGCTGGAGCCGTCACTGTAATGAGCAGTGACTTTCAGGCCATCCAGATTCATTCCCTCGCCCACTGTATATTCCGTCTTATCGGGGCCCTGGAGGGTAATGGAATCCAGTACCACATTGACCGGCTTTTCTTGAATGCTCACAGTAAAGTTCGCTGTTTTGGTGATTTCACCTTCTGTGTAAGAGACGGTCACAGTAACAGTTCCGGGCTTCGTAGAATCAAAGCCGCTTACCTTGTAATCGGTGATTACTCTGCTGGAGCCGTCGCTGTAATGAGCAATGACTTTCAAGCCATCCAGACTTAACTCCTCGCCAACCCAATACTGGGTCTTATCGGGACCTTCCAGAGAAATAGACCCTAGTACCGGTTTTTCTTTTACCGTTACTTCGAAGCTTCCGGTCTTGGTAATTCCGTCTTCCGTATAGCTGACTGTGACCTTCTGACTTCCTGTCTGATTTTTGTCGTAGCCGCTGATCGCTACTTGGTCGGCTGAAATTTCTTTCTGCGTGTTGTCGGAATACTTGGCTGTTACTTTAAGCCCTTCAAGGTTCAGTTCGTCTCCGACCACATATTCCGTTTGCGCTGGCGGGGTAACAACGATACCAGTCAGTTCCGCTTTCACGTTCACCACAAATGTTGCGCTTTGGCCTGCATAAGACACTGTGATCGTTTGCTCTCCGGCCTTATTCTTGTCATACCCCGTAATAACGCAGTCGTCAATCGCTACCGGCTTTTCGCTGGAATCCGTATACCGTGCCGTTACCGTCATACCGGTCAGGTCTAATTCTTCACCGATACGGTATTCCGTCTTATCCGGCTGCTTCACTTCAATCTGTGTGATGACCGGATCCCCTACCGTTACGGTAATCTTATCCATGCAATCAGGATTTTCCAGGGAACGGGCGCGGATTTCGCATTCGCCCTTCGCTTTCGCAGTTACAACACCGTTTGCGTCAACTGTTGCGACTGTGACGTCAGAACTGGACCATGCAATGTCGCGATACTCCGCTTCGGCCGGCTTTAAGGTCGCACTCAGCTGCTCCGATGCTCCAAGGGGAATTTCCATACTATCCTGATCAATGTCGATGGAAGTCACCGGCGTTGAGGTGCCGTAAACACTGAGTTCAGCAATTTGTAAGCCTGGCTTGCTGGGTTCATCGTTGGAATAGCCTACCACCTGCAAATACCGGCCAACTGTTTCACTACCTAAATCAATTTCAATTTTGTTGCCGTTTTCGCTGTTATCAAATTTATAGTTGGCCTTTTCCACTACAGTTGTAAACTCTTTGCCATCCATGCTGGTTTTAATTTCTAACTCCTGGGATCTCGGCGTCCAGGCACCAAGGTTTGGCAAAGCGATTTCCAGCTTTGAAAGGCGATAAGGCCTCTCCAGATCGACAGTCGCATGGTTCGGGAAATTATCCGCTCCGCCATCCCAGAAGGTTGACAGGTTTCCATCGGTAATATTTGTGCCATTGCCATAACCAGTCCCACCGACAGTCACAGATTTTCCCAAAGCCAGATTGCTGTCCTGTTCCTCGTCCCCCTTCGGCAGTCCCATAACATACAACTCGCCGATTTGTCCTACATCACCGGCAGTATTGGAATAAATCTCCACTTTAACATAAGCCGCTTCCATCGGCTGATCAAAGCTAACCGTATACTTATTATGGTTTCCTTCATCACCCTGTTTAAATTCATAAGAGGTTTTGGGGGACACCTCCTGATAGTCCGCCCCATCCATCGAGGTTAAAATCCGGATTTCCTGGGTTCTGGGTGTCCAAGTTTGTATATCCGGCAAGGCGATCTCGATAGAATGAATCTCACTTTTCCCCTGCAAATCCACCGTCAGCCAGTTAGGGGAGTCTGCGCTGGGCTTATTCCCGCCGATCCAAAAGTCAGCATTGCCGGCTATTTTACCATCCACCGCCTTATCTGCTGTATACGTTTGTCCCGACGAATCGGCCGCCGCAGGCTTGCCTAAGGCTAAATTTTCCAGCGTCAGCCCCTTTGTCAAAATCATGTAATCTAAAGTGAATCCAATTTCCTTGGTATCCTTCTGGAATTTCAGGGTGCTCCCTTCTCTGCACTCCACCGGGATTTCAACGGTTCCCCATTCCCCGGGTTCTGTCTGTAGCAGCTTGACATCATGAACCTTTTGTCCATCCAGATACAGCCCCACAGAGGTATCCTGTTCCGCCTGATACGCTAACTGGATTTTGTCGCAAGCTACCATTGATTCGAATTCAGTCAGGCCGTCCAGTTCTTCAAAGCTCACTGCCAAGCTGCCGGAACTTCCAGTGGTTGCTGTAAAGCCCGTATTTTCCAGATTTCCTGCTCCTTCAATTTCGATCTTTTCATCCAAAACGATCTCTGCCGGTTCACTGGAACCTTTTTGCGCCGTTACCTCATTGTAGGTTGCGCCCTCTACGCCATTGCAGACAGAGGCTACGCTAAAATAATAAGAACCGTCAGATTCTAATGGGATATACGCCATTTCTTCCGTGGTTTCCACCTCGCCTGTATAGCTTCCGGAAGCCGTACCGTATTTTATGACATAGGAATCCGCTTCCTGTACGCCATCAAAGGACACGATTGCTCCTCCAGGAGCAGAATACGCAACCTTGGTGATGGGCGGAGTTGGATTCGCACTGGTCACAAAACTTTGCACGCCGTTGGCGCATTCCGTTTCCTGCTCTCCATCCTTGGTAACCGCCGTCACTCTCCAGTAATATGTGGTTTCCGGCAGCAGGATATCTTCCTCCAGGGTATAGGCTGGAACCGTGATGGTGTCTCTCCGCAGCACGATATCTTCAAAATTAGGATCGGACGCAATTTCCAGACGATAGAAAAATGCTCCCAAAGAGGTTTCCCAGCGCAGCGTGCTTCTGGGCTCTATAGTGGCTCCGTCGCCAGGCTCGGTGGTATTGAACGCCGCCGGCTTTCCATCCGCTGTTGTAGTGGTAAACTCATGGGCGGTTCCGTTCATCATCCGGCTTCCATGGTCGTTTGCCGCTTCTACCTTCATAAAGTAATGAGTAGAAGGCTTCAGCGCTTCCGCTTCGGTTAATATATGGTAGAAGTAATTATTCTCCTGACCAACAGTATGATACGGAGGATCAGTTACTTCAATGGTTATTTCATTAGCAAAGTTTTCCTCTTCTGAAATGTGAATAATATATTTTGTTGCATTGCGCGCTTCCGTCCAGGTGACTCTGGGCATTAATTCCGTACCATAATCCTCATCGATTACCTGAAGCATCGTAAATGGTCCGGGAATCTCCAAATCGTCATTGGCCAGTAAGGTGTAGTACATTCCGTTGTACGGCTCCCGTACGCCGTAAGCGTTGCGGGCTGTAACTGTCCAGTAATAGGTCTCTCCTTTTTCCAGGGTTCCTTCCAGCGTATAGCTTGTCCCGGTGATTCCTTCTTTGGTATATACCGGATCACTCATATCCTTATTCTTGGAAATCACAAAATCATAGGAAGTTGCTCCCTGGGATGCCTGCCAGCTGAATTCCGGCTGCAATCCTGCGGTCAAGCCGTCATCCGGGCCCATCAGGGCGAAATCGGATGGAATGCTTTCGTCCTTCTTGGCGACCAGCATCCAGACGTCAGAGGTATTCTCGAAGCTGACGTTTGTGCTCAGCGTTGCGCCGCAATCTGTGGAAGCGTCGCTGCCCTGATACTGCAGTCCGTCGTTCTCAACGTCAGTAATCCTGTATTTATCAATTCTCACATTCTCCCCTTGGAAAGGAAGATTGTTTAAGTTGATGGTTACATCACCCTGCTGATTTCCGATCAGCACCTTAGCTTCCCCTTTTTCCTCATCATAGGAAGCCACATAAAGGTCATCGCCGGTCTGCTTCACTCTTGTGCCGCTCATCGCACCATAGGCGGTCATCAACCACCAGATGTTGCGGCGGGCGTAGGGATTTTCATTTCCCTGAATCGTAATCAGTTGATCACTCAGGCCATTGATATATTGCCAAACACCACGGACAGCCGCGTCGATGTCAGCACGGTCAAAATTGGCCAACACAACAAATTCCGACTGCATATTTCCCACAACATTACTACCGGTATATTCCTCATAATAATACTTTGGCTCACCTAGAGTAGGCTTTTGGCTGATATAATCCTCTATCCCTTGCTGAAAATTCGGAATGTTATTGATATTTCCAAAGTGCCAGGAAACGATATCCAACGGAATGCCCACCTGTTCGCAATAATTCGCAAGGGACTGTATGACACCAGCATCATCAGTCGATGGTGACGGCCCGATCATTTTCGATTCCGGCATAACCTCTTTGCCAGCCCACCATGCTTCTTCGTACATACGGTTAAAAGCGTCGGCAGAGATTCCCCAGTTTTCGTTCCAAACGTTATATTCCGTTACGTCCAGGTCATTGTCTTTCATATACTGGACAATATCCTTGACCCACTGTTTCCAGACATCATAGTCATTAGGTGCCGAGCGCGGTGTTCCATTGGACCAAATCCAGGAAGGCATATACGCCATGATCGGATAATAGTTATCAACGCCCAGCTCGTACATCCGCTCTAATCCATGCTTTACCCGAGCAAGGCGATTTCGTTCATTAGGCAAGACATCCTCTAAAAACTGATCCGTAGGTACTACCGCGTTGCTTCCCAGCAGATTCTGAGAATCAAAGTCATCCCGGACATCCTTGGTGTTCAGCGGGATGATCCGTCCGTCAGGAATATTCTCGTTCGGCATAATCAGCCAACCGGTTTTGGGAATCATCTCACCATCGGTTTGACTGAAATCCACCTCGATAGTCTTTCCTGCCGCTTCAGCTTCCATGGGCGTCAGGGTCGTAAAGCTGCTGACCGCCAGCGCTATGCCCAGAGCCAGGGCAACAACTTTGCGCGCTTTCTTTTTCATGCTTTTTCCTCCTTTTCATGCTTGTAAATACCAATTAATAGAAACAGAAGCACCTCACTTTCCCATGTAATTTATACCAGTCCTTAAAGCCTATACAACTTCTGCCTTGTACTGTAAGGACGTGCCAAATCGAATATTTTTATGCAGAAACAAAAGGCACATTTAAACTGCATCACTTTGGACAAGCTTTATTCGCAGATTGGAATATTGGCTCCATCTCGGATAAATACGGGAATCTCCTCCAAAGGTGCCTTTATCTGAACAGTTTGTCCGCCTTGGTAAACAGCACCGCTCCAAACATGCTTCCAGACGGCACCTTCCGGTAAGTATACCTCCCGCTCTGTCATTCCCTCATATAATACCGGTGCCACCAATAAATCAGGCCCAAACAAATACTCTTGATGATCCTTCCATGCGTTTTTATCTTCAGGAAATTCATAGAATAGAGTACGCATAACAGGTGTTCCTTTTTCATGGGCTTCTTTCATTCGTTCTGCAATATAGGGGCGTAAACGTTCGCGCAGAAACATATATTTTTTACAGATTTCTTCTACCTCTGGTCCATAAGACCAAACTTCATTGTCTGCACCCGATAGACAAGTTGCACCACCAGTGGTGCCGTACTGTGGTTTGTGCGGCTCCCTGTCTCCATGTATCCGCATTACTGGACAAAAGGTCCCATATTCAAACCACCGCACCAGTAATTCATGGAATCTGGGATCGTCTATCCATCCACCATGAAAACCTCCAATATCAGTCGTCCACCAAGGAATCCCAGCAATCCCCATATTTAAGCCTGCTGCGTATTGATTACGTAAAGTTTGAAAATCAGAATGAATATCACCGCTCCACACCAAGGCTCCATATTTTTGGCTTCCCGCCCAAGCGCATCGGAGCAAATTAATAATATTTTCCTGCCCTTCAGCTTTCATTCCATCAAAAAATGTCTTTGCATACAGCACAGGATATAGATTTCCGATTTGAAGATTCGGCCCTAAATAATATCGATAGTTTTCAAAATCATAAACGGAGTATTCCGGTTCTGCTTCGTCCAACCAGAAAATACGGATTCCTTTGTCATAATAATTTTTCTTAGCCTTTTCCCACAAATATTGCCTTGCGTCCGGATTGGTAACATCACAATGCACGGTATTGCCCTGAAAATCCATGCAAATGCGATAACCCCTTTCCGTCCTCACTAAATACCCATTCTGTTTCATCTCTTCAAAATTTTCGCTGCGATAATCCACAGTGGGCCAAATGGAAATCATCAGCTCGATCCCCATATCTTTTAATTCCTGAATCATAGCGTCTGGATCCGGCCAATACGTCGGATCAAATTTCCACTCACCTTGTACCGGCCAGTGAAAGTAGTCAATAACAATTACAGAAATGGGTAACCCACGTTTTTTATATTCCCGAGCCACCTCCAGCAATTCTTCCTGTGTTTGGTAACGCAATTTGCATTGCCAAAAGCCCATTGCATAATCCGGCATCATGGGAACCGTTCCTGTGACTCGTGCATAGGCCTCTTCAATCTCTGCAGGCGTGTCTCCTGCAGTCACCCAATAATCCATTGCTTTAGTTGAAAACGCTTCCCAAGTAGTAATGTTCTTTCCAAAAACCACTCGTCCAATTGATGGATTATTCCACAAAAAGCCATAACCACGGGAAGAGAGAACAAAAGGTACGCTTGCCTGAGAATTCCGGTGAGCTAACTCCAAATCACAGCCTTTCAGATCCAAATTAGGATATTGATACTGTCCCATTCCATATAAATGCTCGTTTTCATCTAACGATTCAAAATGAATGGAAAGCTGATAGTCTCCCCCAATAATAGGTTTAAACTCTCTGGCGTCTATTGCTAAGGCAGAACAATAATCCGCCTTCAGGTCTATTTTATTTCTAAGATATTCATTTATCAAACATTGCCCGTTTTGATTAAAAAACGATAATTTCCCCGTACTAGTTAAGCAAGCAGTCAATTTTCCATTCTGAATGGAAGCGTTTCCGTTATCATCGATAAGAATGGTAACATGAGTCTGTCCCGGTTCAAGCAGGGCCCAATTTTCTAATGGCATCTTTGCCATTTTTGTTGCTCGAACCCGAAAACTATTTTCTCCCCAAGGCTCAATCCACAGTTGCTCAGAGTCATAAAAATAAACCAATCGATTTCCAATTCTATGGCAACGTGTAGATAAGACTAATTTCTCATCATCTTCTTTCCGCTTTGCTGTTTCTTTTGCTGTTTCTTTTGCTGTCATCTTTCTTTTCCTCCTGAGCCAGGCTTTATTGGCCTAATACTTCATACTTCATTTTATGGGTTACCTTTTACCAAATCAGCTAATGCTTTAAATTTATCAATCGATACTCCCGGAGGGCAGCTATCGCTATTGGCCAGAATATATCCTCTTCCTGACATGCATTTCAGGAGTACTTTAGCCTGCCCAATAATGTCGTCTACCGATTCCTCTAACAAGCGAACGGGTTCAATACCTCCAACAATCGAAATTCTGGGTGGAAACACTTCATTAACCCGCTGCAAATTGACGTTTCCAGTAGGTTCAGGAGAAATTGACTCCAAAACATCAATATGAGAATCTGCGATATCCGGAAGCAAGTCTTTAAGATGTCCGCATGCATGCTGAATGTAGCGTTTTCCTTTTTTATGGAGAATATCACACCATGAGTTGATCTCCGGAAGAATATAGTCTCTATAATATTGAGGGGATATATTGGTTGTTGATGTATCTTCCCAAGAAAGGAAAAACGGGGACCGGGACTCGGCCGCAATCTCGGCAGAATCTCTCGACACTCTCCACATAGATTCTAAGGTTTCCTGCACCACATCAGGGAAGTCCATCAATGAATACACTAATTCCTCTGTTCCAACCCATTTTTCTAAAAGAGATTGGAACGAAGATTTCATCTCCGGGCAAATAAGCGGCAAAATCAACCCGCGCTCCCCCAATTTTTCTACCTCAAGGTCGAATTTTTTATAGTCAGGCTCTAGACGTGTTGAATCCATAATATATTTTAAAAGCAAAAAATCATTTTCATCCTTCAAGGGATGGTCTACTAAAAACCAAGTATCCCCCCGCTCCACATAGCGGTACCCGAGTGTTAAATCTCCTTTCGAAGTGTGGTAGGTTACCGTTTTTCTGAGCCCATCTGTTTTCGTCATTATTTCGCAGTCATCCGTATGGCTTTTGCACAATACTATGTCCTCTCCTGCTTTTCCATGCATTGGATAGTGCCCACGAAACAGCGGATCTGCACCTATTTCTTCTAAAAATTCCAATTCTCCCGCTTGGGTAAACTCATCAGGCTGTGATTCCCACCAATATGATAGAAATGGACTAAATGGAGTTCTATCTGTTTTCTCACCAGATAGTGCCTTCACGATACGTTCTCTACAAGTCATATACAATCACTCCTTAACCTTTTACAGATCCGGCAGTCACGCCGCTGACAATATATTTTTGTGCAAACAGGAAAATTAAAATGACTGGTAAACTGCACACCACTGCTACCGCCATCATTTCTCCCCATTGTGTCCCATACTGACCATCAAATTGGCGAATTCCCAATGTGATCGGCCAGTATTTCTGATCATTCAGAAGAATAAGAGAGTACATAAATTCTCCCCACGCAAATACAAAGCTAAACGCCGCACAAGTCATAATTCCGGTTTTTGAAATAGGAACCATAATACGCAAAAAAGTTCCCCAAACGGTACAGCCATCCACAAGCGCGGCAGATTCTAAATCTTTAGGCAAAGAGATAAAAAAGGTTCGTAACACTACTATCGCAAAAGGCATGGAAATTGTCATATTGGCTAAGATTACACTGATATAGCTATCCGTTAAGTGCAACTGAGAAAACAATGTAAATAATGGCAAGGAAAGCATACTTGAAGGGAACATCTGTATAATTAAAACAAAAGCAATTAAAATTCCTACGCACTTAACTTTTTTACGAGCTAACCCATATGCTGCCGGAGTACAAAGCAAAATGGTTAAAAGCATTGTACTCACACTGATAATAATGCTATTAAGGATGTATTTTTGAAATTGGTTTTGTGGAGAAAATATAGTAGCATACGACTCAAAAGTGATTTCGTTTGGAAAAAAAGTAGGAGGAACGGCAAAAATTTCTGTAGTAGTTTTCATAGAAGAAATAATCATCCAATAAATAGGAAATAAATACAGGCACATAATCAGGAACCCTGCAATTGGAAAGAGTACACGCCTCAATTTAATATTTTTCATTAGAAATCCTCCTCTTTTTTCGAGGCGCGCAGATAAATAACGGCGAATACCATTACCAGCAGAAAAATAACCACCGATACCGCTGCGCCTTTACCATATTTATATGTTTGAAATGACAATTCATAAGAATAATACGGCAATGTCTGTGAGGTCCTCGCAGGGCCGCCTTTTGTCATAATATAAATCAAATCAAATACTTTAAAGGTATAAATAACACCCATCATAAGCAAAATAGAGATAGTCGGTTTCAGCAAGGGTAAGGTTATGCGGAAAAACTGCGCTACTTTTCCGGCTCCGTCAATGCTGGCCGCTTCATAAATATCTCCCGGTAAAGACTGCAGCCCTGCTAAGAGAAGAATCATATTAAAAGGGATACCAATCCAAATATTCGCACATGTAATGCTGAAAAGCGCCATACCTGGTGTGTTCAAAAACATAATGGGATCTTGGATAACACCCAAACTCATTAATAAGTAATTAATTACGCCGCTGTCTCCACTGAACAGCCATTTAAAAATCGCACCGGTAATAATAATAGGATTCATCCAGCCTACTAACACAATTGCACGCATCCATTTTGCGCCTGCGAAATGGATGTTGAAAAACAGTGCTAACAACATGCCAAAAATAAATTGAAACGACAAGCAGCATATCATGAATACGATAGTATTCCAAAAAGACATATGAAAATAGGAATCTGAAAATAAATCCATAAAATTTTGGAGACCGATAAATGGAGCATCTCCTGAAATCAAATTTGAAATATTGGAATCTTTAAGGCTTAAGAAAAAATTGTAAAGAACTGGATACGCCATAAAAACAGCTAAAAATAGAAAAGCAGGTACTAAGAAGCTGTATTCTACCGCCATATGTTTCCTTTCCCTTTGCTTTTTTTTGGAAGATATCTTTGTGTCTTTCATGAATATCTTTCCTTTCCCCAACATTTAAAATAATAGGGCTGCTTTCCGAATGGTAAGCAGCCCTTCGGCCGAGTGAGTTAATGAAGCAATGTACAAATTACGGCAAGAGAGGATCAATAATAGAGGCTGCCTCCTGCATTGCTTCTTCAGGAGTCTTCACTCCGGAAAGTGTACCTGTAATTGCCGTCTGGATTGCTTTCGACATTTCGTTGTAGCTTGCCCCATACGCGCGCGGCTTTGCTACTAGTAAATTATCTACAAATGCCTTTTGTACCGGATCATCTTGGTAATACGAATCCATCAGTAATTCCTCTTCAGCTGGCATCTGTCCCAAATCGCGGAGAAAATCGACATAAATCTCATCGCTGAAGATCCAGTCGAAGAAAGCTGTTGCAGATTCCATATCCGCACCTTCCGCTACGCCAAAGCTTTCACCGCCGAGAATAGAGGCAGAGCCGCCTTCTTCTAGGGCTGGCAGGACTGTTACGCCATAATTAAGTTCAGGGGCTTCACTGGCAATCGTTGGTACCTGCCACGGACCGTTAACCATCATAGCGGCACGTCCGCTAGTAAACTGAATCATAACATCCTGCTGGCTCCAGCCCACAACCTCTTTGGATACATAGCCATTGTCGACCAAATTCTTATACAGTGTCAGTGCCTCAATACCCTCTGGAGAATCGATGGTATCCAGATCCGCACCGGCAGACCATAGCCACGGTAAGAATTGATAGACGCCTTCTTCTGACTCAGCAGCGCAGAATGCCAACGCATATGTATCTGATGTCGTAAGTTCAGGTGCCATCTGCATTAATTCATCCCAAGTTGTTGGAGGAGTTTCGACCATATCTTTATTATAGAACAGTCCCAAGCAGTTGGCATAGATCGGCAGACCATAGTATTCTCCATTATATTCATGTGATTTTAAGACCTCTGGCAAAATACGTTCTTCAAAGCCGCCATCCTTTACCGTATCAGTCATAGTACCCAAAACTCCGGATTCCGCAAGCGTGGCAGTATCATTGTTGCCATAAACTAAAATCTCAGGCACATTCCCTCCTGTAGCTGCAGTCAGCACTTTCTGTGTGTATTCTGCATAAGGAACATAGGTTACGGTAACGGAAACAGAATCTGACTGGCTGTTAAATTGATCTGCATATTCTTGAATTAGTTGCTGATTAGCACCATCCCAGTAATGCCAAAGCTCAACTTCCTTTTTTTCTGTGGATACCTGTGATTCGTTTGCTGAGTTTTCGGATGCTGTGGAGCTATTTTCAGAACTTGAATTGTCAGAACAACCAGAGATCATCCCTGCTGCTAAGCAGACCGCTATTAAAGCGCATAACCATTTTTTCATAAAATACCTCCTAGTTTAAATAACACATTTTTTTATATGCTTTTTAATCATATTGGTGCCACATCCAGTCGAAATCAACCCCAATTTCGCAATTCTCCTTTCCTATTATTTTTACGACCGGATAATTTTAAGTCTTTCTAAAAAGGTAAATTTTTGTAGACAACAGCGTTTGGGCAAAAATAAAGCGTTATTTTGCTCAAACAGCAAAATAACGCTTTATTAATTAGGAAGTATTTCTATCCTTAAAAGTTTACTTAAATAAACAATATCACTCTGTCAAATTTCAATCTGTTAGAATTATTTTGATAACTTTAGAGCTATTTCTATTTTCGTCCTTTTTCATTAATAAAAGACAAGGTAAAACTCTCTCTTGAAATTTCTGTAAATATATTCTATAATAAATCCAAAATTTTAATGAATTGTATCTCTTTTACATAGCAGAGTATATCACTTTCTTCTATGGTTGCATAGAACTATTTTTCTTATTTTAGCACAATTTTGACTAGATTTTATTCGCAATATCTATTTTTTAGTATTTAACTAGTTTTTAGAAAGGGGAAGCTACATGGATTTTGCAACTCTTGAGCCGATACAACATGGGACTAAAGAAAAAAATATCGCTTTTTACAATCATGACAATCATAATAATACTATTATTAACGGCTCATTTACTGCTCATTGGCACAATGAACTAGAATTTATTTACGTCTATGAAGGGCCAATAACGATTCTACTGAACGGCTGTTCTCAGACTCTTCGTAATGGCGAAGCTCTTATCATAAATAAAAATGTTATCCATGCTTGCAACGCACCACTCAATCATCATATCCATTATATGTCTATTGCATTTGGAGAACAGTTTGTATTTTCTAGTACGACAGATGTATTGTATGAGGAGTATTTTCTGCCTATATACCTCGCTAATAAAGAATTTCCTTCCTTAATCTGTGGGAATACCGAGTGGGAAAAAAGTTTTCTAAACTTATTAAACCTGTTATGTAAAAGCGGAGTAAAGCAATCTGCTGGTTGTGAACTCGAATGGCGTATCCTACTATTAGAAATTTTTCATTTAGCATATCTCTCTGATATCTTCGTAAAACGCGAACAGCCTCAAGATAACAAGCTCACTATTATTCGTTCTTCTTTACTGTTTATTAAAAGAAATTTCACGGAGCACATTGAAATTCATGACTTAGCCAAAAACGCTGGCTTTTCTACGGAATATTTTTGTCGTGTTTTTAAATCTATTGTTAAAAAGACCCCTATGGAATACATTATAGCTTGCCGTATTAAACAAGCAGAATATCTTCTAACCCATACTTCCGACAGTATATCGGACATTGCACTGGCTAGTGGTTTTTGCGATATCAACTATTTTTCTCGGTGCTTTAAAAAGAACAATACCATTACGCCCAGCCAATATCGCCGCAATTTTTCTTGATAGTTTTCTTAATATCTATCAAAAATGAATGTCGTTCGCAAACTTCCAATGTAACATAGATATAAAAGCTTCGTAATCACTTAACTATTCTTTTCTGTTTAAACTTGTTCTAGAATTACGTTAACACTTGCAGTATTCTTACCGCAATACTTATATTCGCATTTAGAATTAAAGCAGACCCCAACTTCCACCCAGGAAAAATCAAAACATCATTTCTTCCATGTAACGCTCATGAAAGACGGGGCTTGCCGTAAGATCCACAGTAACCGCTTTTTGAGCAAGCTCAGACGATAGTTCCGCAAAATCCCGGTTTAGTAAAATCATCGCGGCGCCCAGCAGAGCTCCATTACCAATAACCCTGGCTCTTTTCGCCAACTCCGGCGGCACCAGTCCGATTTTACCGGCGTTTTCGATATTTAAATAGCTTCCAAAACCGCCGGCAATTACCAACTGCCTGATCTCTGCCGCAGAAACGCCGGCGCTTTCGATCAGAGTCCAAATACCAGCGCAGACAGCGCTTTTCGCTAACTGCACCATACGGATATCCTTTCGGGAAACGGATACCTGCTCTGAAAGAAAAACCGGATCCTCCTCCAAATAACCTGTTTCATCCATCAGTCCAAGCTCCAGAAAAGCAGCCAGAGCGTCTACAATTCCACTTCCGCAGATCCCCGACGCCTTTCGGTTTCCGATCACATGAGAACGCATCTTTCCCCCGCAAACCGCCACATGGTCTATCGCCCCTTCCTTTCCCGCCATGCCCATGGATAATCCGGTTCCTTCAAATGCGGGCCCGGCGGCGGTAGAACAGCAGACCAATTGTTTCCCATAGCACAGCGCCATTTCCCCATTGGTGCCGATATCCACTAAGACGGAGATTTCCTCTTGCCTCCAAATCCCGCTGGCAAGAAGAGCGGTAACCAAATCGGCGCCGACAAACGCCGACACGCATCTTGGAAGGTATACCTTGGCTTCTGGACAAGGCAAATCTAAATGAAAGCCCTTTTGAAACTCCCCAAACAACTGTGAAGCCTCAAAAGGCGCATGAGAAAGGCAGTCCGGATTTGTTTCTGTCAGCAGATACAGCATTGCGGTGTTTCCCGTAATCACCACAGCGTCAATTTGATCCGGAGAAATATCCGCCTTTCCGGATAATTCCTCCAAAAGCGCTTTTAACGCCCCCCGGATGCACCGGGCAATTTCTCCGCTCTTGCCCGCCAGAGCCGCGCCGATCCGGGAAATTACGTCGGCGCCGTAACAAGCCTGGGGATTGGCCATAGCCGCCTGCGCCAAACTCCCTTTTTCTCCATAAAGCCGGGCAGCCAAGGTCGTGGTGCCAATATCGACCGCCGCCCCAAAAGCCTGGAACAGGGGCTTTGGGGCAAAATCCGGCATTGTTCCGTCAGTACAGACCACGCTTTTGGTTTCTTCCCGCAAAGTCACTTGACAGTCTCCTTCGACAACCGCGCAGCACGCAAGCCTGATTCCACTCGCCAGTTCCTGTGAAGATAAATAATTTTTCTCTGCCGCAGAAACAGGAGACAAAGCCCCAAAAGCTGTTACCCTGCACTTTCCGCACCTTCCTTTGCCGCCGCAGGGAAATTCCATAGAATGATGAAGTCCGATAGCGTCACTAAGCCGAGTACCAGGATCTACTTCGTATTTTTGATGGTTCATTGTCAAAAACGCCATATTATCATATCCTTTTCTTTTATTGCTCATAAGATTCTACTTTAATGCTATTTCAAGAATATCCTAAATTCTCTACATGCACTAGCAATTGTTATTATTAAATGGTAATATTTTAAGAAAAATTAATTTGGGGCAAAAACCAGTGACTAAGAAATGAGGAATTCGTAATGCTGAAAACGGATTTTAACTTTACGCTGGCACGCGAATGTGCTAAATCATTTTCAGGTATATCCGAGTTAGGCTGTACCATATCGGATGCCGAAGGCTCCGTACTGGAGGAATTCGGCTATGGTTGCCAAAGCTGTGAACTTTGCGCCGCACTTCATTCCGAAAAGACCTACTGCGTGCAGTCTCAAAACTATGGAATGACAGAGGCGGAACGGTTTGGAGGAAAATATATCTATTACTGCCCCAAGGGTCTGACCTGCTTTGTTTCTCCCATTCTCGGTGAAATTAAAAGCGCCGCCAAAATTACGGTAGGTCCCTTTTTGATGGTGGAAAAGCAGGATTATATCGACTGCGATCTAATAGAACTTTTTCATGTACCCCCGGACCAACTGCGGCAAGCTGAAAAAATATTAGAAAAAATTCCGTATGTATCGACAGAAAAAGTAAATCAACTCTCTAATCTCTTGTTTATGGCCGTCGGGTTTATGAATAACGTCTCGCGGGAAAATCAACTGCTCAGCACTCAATCGTCTGACATTATTCAGGGCCAGATTACAACCTATCTAATGCAGCTGAAAAACGAAGAAACTCCTCCCGCCTATCCTCTGACCACAGAAAAGGAATTTCTGCAAAGCATCTCAAAGGGCGATAAAGAAAAAGCGCAGAAGCTGCTGAACGAATTGGAGGGACACATTCTTTTTTCCACAGGCCGCAACTTCCAGCTTGTCTGTGCCCAGATTTACGAGCTGCTGGTACTCATGGGCAGGGCCGCCATTGACGCCGGCGCCAACGCGGAGCAGATCCTTCAGAGAAGCCGTGGGTTTGGGGAAAAGCTTTCCGCCTTTCATAATATCGAGGAGCTCTGCCTATGGCTTTCCGGCATTACCAACGAGCTTATGGACAGTATCTTTAAATTTACAGGAGCCAGACACGCCAATGCCATGCATCTATGCACACAGTATATCGATACCCATTACGCAGAAAAAATCACACTGGAGGATCTCGCCCGCAAGGTATATCTTTCTCCACCATATCTAAGTCTGATATTCAAACAGGAAATCGGCGTTACTTTTAACGATTATTTAAACCAGGTACGCATCACAAAAAGCAAGGCACTGCTGAAATGTGAGGGGCTCCGGATTACCGATATTTCTATTGCGGTCGGTTTCTTGGACCAAAGCTATTTTACCAAGGTTTTTAAGCGGATTACTGGCGTTACACCTAACAAATACCGGGACAAATTAAGAACAAGCAGTTAGCAGATCTACAAAGTATCTGTTCCCCTGTTGAACAAGCGTTGCGATGTCTCAAAAACTTCCTTTCTCTGCTGTTCGACCCTAGTTAAAACATGTCAATCAAAGAAACTAATTTCACCCAATGAATACTAAAAATGCCGAATATTCGTTGCTGCCATGGCGAATATCCAGCATTTTTGTCAGATGTCCTCTCCGATAAATATAGTCGGGAGCAAAACATGCAAAAAAGCAAGTGGGAAAAAGGAGATGCAGAGCATCGAAGTCATTCGGCTCCGATTTCTTTTAGAATAGAAAACTTGAAGAAAAAGAAGTAATCAGAATCAGGAGATAAGAAAAGGGGAGCCACGCATGGTAAATATCGCTTATTTTGAATATGCTTTAGCGTGGTCAGTGTCAAAGTCTTTCAGTCATCAGATGTAAAGCTGTTGACTGAGCGGATAAAAATTTGCTCAAGTGATTTTCGGATGGTTTCAAATTGCTTTTTCGGTATACTAGCCGAATTCTTTCCTAGACAAGTGCAGACGGCATTTTGTTCCTGCTTGTTCTCTGCGGTAGGTCTTTTTAGGTTATCTTGCCTGCAAACTGATCTTCGTTTTTCGTTTCAGTGTGCGGTTTCTATGCTGACATGCTAAGAGAAGCAAGCTCCTAAAAATTTAGGCGCGCCCTCCCGACAGACAAATTCCTAACCTCTCGCACAAACAAAAAACCAAAACGAAAAGTTTTAGAAATTTTTCTACAGATTAAAATATTACCAAATCACCCCAAAAAAGTACAAGTAAGGAAGAGAAAATCCATTGTATGCTTTTATGCAGAAAGAGCTTTTCTTCTAAAAATTTTTTTGAACAGAACCGGTCACTTCATTATTTTTTTGGGAGGTAATCATTTATGAATGAAATTTTAAAGGAAATCTCTGAAAACCTACAACATGGCAAAGCAAAGGTCGTAAAAACCCTGGTACAGCAGGCAATCGATGAAGGTATTCCTGCCCATCAAATTCTAGAAGAAGGCCTTCTTGACGGAATGGGAATCATCGGTGAAAAATTTAAAAATAACGAGGTTTTTGTACCAGATGTCTTAGTTGCTGCCAGAGCCATGAATATGGGTGCCGCCTTACTGAAACCTCTGATGGCCGATGGTTCCGTAACCTCTGTCGGCAAAGTATGCATTGGTACCGTCAAAGGCGATCTGCACGACATCGGCAAGAATCTGGTCAAAATGATGATGGAAGGCAAGGGCCTGGAGGTTGTGGACCTTGGTACAGACGTACCGCCAGAAACTTTTGTAGAAACCGCTCAAAAAGAGGGATGCCAAATCATCTGCTGCTCCGCCCTTCTGACTACCACCATGGGCGTTATGGAGGATGTTGTAAAAGCCGCGGAAGATGCTGGAATCCGTGATAAAATTAAAATCATGATCGGCGGAGCTCCGGTGACCGAAGCCTTCTGTGGGCAAATCGGAGCTGACAAATACACAGTAGACGCTACCAGTGCCGCGGAGGCCGCTGTCGAAATTTGTCGTTCCATTGCTTAAGAACAACCCGCCGGAAACAAATACTTTCAAGTGGTGCTGAAAGCTAAACACCCATTTTAGCAATTCAAAATTTTAAATAGATATATTAAGAATCGAAAGAATTAGGAGACGTGAATTTCATGGCCCTCATAAATATGTATCAATGGATCGAAGCACAAAAGGCCGCTCTTCAGAAAAAACCTATTCCCGTGTTGTCATTCCCCTCTATTCAGCTGTTGAATATCACTGTGAAAGAACTAATTTCTGACAGCGACCTACAGGCCCGCGGAATGAAGGCGGTGGCCGACCGTACACCGGGGGCTGGCGCGTCGGTCAGCCTGATGGATCTCTCTATTGAGGCGGAATGCTTTGGCGCGAAAATCCGAGTAACCGAAGACGAGGTGCCCACTGTCATTGGGGCGGTACTCTCCCCGGATGATGACGAAGAGGAAAGACTGGCTCAAGCAGAGGCATTAGAGGTTCCGCCAGTAGGCACAGGACGCACCGGAATTTACATAGACGCCATTCGAAAGGCTTCAAAGCTCATCACCGACCGTCCGGTATTCGCCGGTGTGATTGGTCCGTTCTCTTTGGCAGGTCGGCTTTTAGATGTCAGTGAGGCAATGGTATACTGCTTTTCGGAACCGGATATGGTGCATACGGTAATGGAAAAGGCGACTTCATTCCTAATTTCCTATATACAGGCCTATCGAGAGGCCGGTGCTAATGGTGTTGTGATCGCTGAACCTTTGGCCGGCCTGCTTTCCCCCGCTTTAGCCCAAGAATTTTCTGGAGATTACTGCAAGCGGATTATAGATACTGTGCAAAGCGAGGATTTTGTCGTCATTTACCACAACTGCGGCAATACAGCCATTCAGACCCTCGACTCGATTTTATCCTGCGGAGCAAAGGCATATCATTTCGGTAACGCGATCTCCATGCCGGAAATGCTAAAAAAATTCCCCTCAGATATTCTGGTAATGGGAAATATCGATCCTGCAGGCATCTTCCGCAACGGAACTCCCGAGCTCACCCGGAAATCGGTTCTCGAGATGATGGATTCCTGCGCTCAATATTCTAACTTCGTACCCTCATCCGGCTGTGATATTCCTCCCCTATCTCGTTGGGAAAATATTGATGCTTTTTTTGCGGCGGTTTCGGAATACTACATCCAGCATTCTAAAAAGTAGTTAAAATGCAGCTGTACGCCACAATTTTTTTGGCACGCAACGCAAAACTTAAGCTGCCAACAGACCACGAGACTATAAAAAATTGTTTCCACGCTGTCTGTACAACACTATAGATGGCTTTTTCGGAAGATAACAGCAAACAGGAGAACGCTTCTATGAATGAACAAAAATTGATAGACCTGGCACTTGGATTTGGCGCCTATAAGGCTGCGATAATTCCAGTGGAATGCATCCATTTTGATAGGAGTTTTCGAGCGCTGTGCGAATCCAACGCCTGCGGAAATTTTGGAATGTGCTGGATGTGTCCTCCCGATGTTGGAGATATCGACGAGTTGATTGCGGAGGCTAGGACGTTTCAAAAAGCTTTGGTATACCAAACCGTAGGAGAGATTGAGGACAGTTATGATATCGAAGGAATGCTGAAAGCCGGTGAACGGCAGAACCAGCTTGCTCGAAAGATTTCCGATGAGTTCGCCTCTCTTCCTTTTGAGAAAGCACTTCATCTAGGTGCAGGTGGCTGTCGTGTATGCCCTGTGTGCGCTAAACGGACCAGCGCTCCCTGTCGTTTTCCCGATAAGGCCATGGCGTCTCTGGAAACTTACGGTGTCGCTGTATCGGAGCTGGCAGAAACCTGTGGTATGAAATATATCAATGGACAAAACACTGTTACATATTTCGGTGCTTTCTTTTATCGATGGACCAAAGGTTAAAAAATCGAACAAAAAGGCTCAGACGTTTATGGATGGAATCTCCTTAAGTGTCTGGGCCTTTTTGTCGAGCACTTCATGACGCAGAAAACATTGAATTCATATTCAATTCTATAACTATGAGAGCATTAGACACTCAATTGATAGCATACCTATTGAAATTCTTTACCGAAATAGTTACTGTTTGTAAATCTAAGCTACTTTTACTCGCAATCTGTTCTTCTTTAAGTTGGAGTAAAAATCCCATAGCCATAAATCTGGGGATCTCCCAAAGGATAGCTGTTCTGCTCACAGGCGTCACCGGAGTTTCCCTCGATGGTATAAATCCTGCCGTTTTCCACCTTTTCCACGATTCCCACATGGTCGATCCATTCGTCCTGATCCCAATTAAAAAAGATAAGGTCACCGGGATTCGGCGTGTAGGTATTGTCCTGCCATTGTCCCCGTTCCTGAAACCAGGGAACCCCCTGGGAAGTGCAGGCCGCAAACTTAGGGAACAGTCCGGCGTCAATATAGCCGCACTGATCGGCGCACCAGGAAACGAAACAGGCGCACCATTCCACATGGGATTCAAACCCATACCAGCTCCAATAGAGCTCTCCGCCGATGTTTCCTACCTGGGAACGGGCCACCGCTACGAGATCGCCGCCATCGGAAATCATGCCGGAAAGGACTCCAGTCCACAGGGTATCGAATTCCGGGGCCAGAAGTTCGGTAAGGGCGGCCTTTTGACTGGGATTAAAAAAGTACCGCGCCGCCATTTCCTCCGCCGGCTTATGGGTTACGCTGACCGTCAGCACTGTTTTCTCCACTGTCTGCTCTTTCTCCACCGCGTTTCCCTTTTCGTCGGTCTGGACGACGATCTCCGTTATCGTTTCTCTGCCGATCTGATGGGAGATTGTATTCATATCCCAAAAAACGCCCCGCAGAAGCTCTTTCTTTTCTTCCGTTAAATTGGCCACCACCTGGGGATTCTCCGAATCGGTATTTACCTTGACCGCGTAAACTGCAAGCACATCCTTCCAGGGCGCTCTGGAACCGGAAAGCCGGAATACTTCATGCTCGTTTTCTTCCTTCAGCTGTTCCAGCCTTTCCGAGTATTCTTCATTGATTTCCGCAACAGCCGCCTGCATGGTGATTCCTGTGCCGGTATCTTCCCCGGAGAAAAAAATTCCATAGCAGGAGTAAATGATCGCCGCAATCAGGCAAATTGCCAGAATGACAACCACCGCGACCCAGCCTCCCGCGGCTATAGCCGCAATCAGGCTTTTCACTATCGCTATGGTAGCTTTCACAACAGCTACCGCTGCTTTGGCCAGGGCTTTCGCTCCTTCCGCCGCGGCTCTTGCTGCTGCCCTGGCTGCCTGCGCAGCTTTCTGAGCCGTTCTTGCCGCAGCCTGGGCTGTTTTCTGGGCCGCTTTTGCCGACCGTTGAGCGGTCTTAACGCTTTTTGCTCCTTGCTTTACTCCCTTAATGGAACGTCCGGCGGTTTTCACTGTCTTTTGGGGTTTCCCTTTGATGGTTTTGGCTGCTGTATTCTTTATTCGTGTTTTAGAAACCGTATCTTTGACTGCTTTTCCAGTCTGGCCCGCAGCGTCTTTCGCTTCCTTGATCACACGGGAAGCCTCACGTTTTTCCCGAACCTTCCTGGAGGCGGTCTGGGCCAGCTTCTTTCCGCCCCGATAGGTAAGGTCCGCGCCTTTTTGAGCTGCGGTTTTCATACCGGAAACCGTCTGATTCGCGGCGCTGTTAGCTGGAGTATTGGAGGATTCCTCATTTTGTCCGGCAAAGGGAGTTTCTTTTAATTCCGAGACCGTTTTTTCTTTAGACTTCAGCCACGCTTCCCGCATAGCGGTTTTGGGGGCTCTGGCCGCGCTTTCCAGCACCTTGGGGCTGCTGGTTTCTGGCTTCAGCTTAATTTCTTTCAAAAACGCACCTCCTGTGCTATACTATTGATGTAACTCATGGAACCGTAAAGGAGCAAGCTGCTATGCTGACAAATTCAAATGAATATCTTGCCACTGTTGAACAGGTGAAACGGGAGATTAAAGCAGCCCAATATAGGGCTGTTGTTCATGTAAATACGGAACTGATTATGCTGTACCACAGCATTGGCTGCGTGATCAACGCGCATAAAAGCTGGGGCAATAAATTTATTGAAAATCTGGCGCAGGACATTAAACTGGAATTTCCTCAGACTACAGGCTATTCCGTCCGAAATCTGAAATATATGGCGAAGTTTGCGCGATTGTTTCCAGATACGGAATTTGTGCAAGCGACGCTTGCACAAATCACTTGGTATCACAATATTGCCTTAATGGATAAAGTAAAAGACACCGACGCTTATCTCTGGTATGCGGTTCAAACTGCAAAAAACGGATGGTCCCGTAATGTGCTAGTTCACCAAATTGAAAGCGGCCTGTATCAGCGCCAGGCGCTGGCAGAAAAAATTTCCAATTTCGAAAACAGGCTTCCCTCACCACAGAGTGAACTGGCAGTACAAACCATGAAAGATCCCTATATTTTTGATTTTATCCCTTTTAAAGAGGATATGGTGGAGCGTGATATAGAGAGGGCGTTGGTACAAGATGTGACCAAGCTGCTGTTGGAGCTTGGCACCGGTTTTGCCTTTTTGGGGAATCAGTACCACTTGAACGTAGGCGGCGATGATTTCTACATCGATCTACTTTTCTATAATTTGAATCTTCGCTGCTATGTGGTGATAGAATTGAAAACTGGAGAATTCAAACCGGAGTATGCCGGGCAGTTGAATTTTTATCTCTCGGCGGTGGATGGTATTCTGAAAAAAGAAGCAGACAATCCTTCTATCGGTCTGTTGCTTTGTAAAAGCAAAAACGACTTGGTGGCAGAATATTCGTTAAAGGACATGAGTAAGCCTATCGGCGTCAGCGAATATAAGGTAACCAGCACTTTGCCGGAAGAACTGGAGCAGCAGCTTCCTTCTGTAGAAGATCTACAAAAACGCATTCAAAAATAGAGCGTTTCCCCTTTGCACTGTTCGTGCAAAGGGGAATTTTTTAAGATTGAGAGCCGAAGGCCTCCCCTCTGCTGTAATATTGTTTCATCTATGGTTACACCCCTCTCAGGGCCTCGTCCGGTTTGGTCGTCATGAGCTTGTACAGCTTCGTATTCTGAGGGAAGCTGTTTTCAAAGGGGACGATGTTTCCGGCGCAGCGGATCAGGCCGCAGCCCGCCGCCACATTGGTGATGTACCCTAGCTGGGTTTCGGAAATGTTCAAAAGCCCGGCCAGCTCCTCCCGATCCGTCGCGGACTGATTCAGCAGAATTAAAAATTCTGAGTTTGCCAGCATTAAACGGGCAGTATCGGAGCGGAGCAGCTCATCCACGTTCTGAGTTAATCCTGTCACCAGGCCGTTATATTTTCGAATCCGCTTCCACAGCTTGTAGAAAAAATCAGCGCTGTACTGATAGCGGAAAAGCAGATAAAATTCATCGGCGAATACCCATGTGGTCTTGCCCTTTCTCCAGTTCTGGATCACCCGGTTGAAAATGGCGTCCAGGGTCACCAGCATTCCGATGGGCATAAGCTGTTCCCCTAATTCCCGGATGTCATAGGAAATGATCCGGGCCTTGGTATTTACATTGGTTTGATGGGCAAAGGTGTTTAAAGACCCGGTGATAAAAAGTTCAGACGATAAGGCAAGACCCTTGGCCTCCGGTTCCGGCTGATTTAACAGGGAATGGTATAAATCTTTCAGGGTGGGCGGCTGCCCGGTGTACCTGTTGGCTGTGTATTCCCGGTACACTTCTTCAGTGCAGCGGTCCAGAATGGATTTTTCCCTGGCGGATACGTTCCCCGCCCCTACAAGCTGCTCAAACAGGGACAAGATAAATTCCGACTTTTCAATCAGTGGATTCCGTTCATCTCCATAGGCCCGGTCCATATCCATGGCGTTCAGGTGGGTGCCGGAGGAAGCCGATACCCGGATCACTTCGCCGCCCAGCGCTTCCACTAAATATCCAAATTCAGACTCCGGGTCCAGAATCAGGACATCGTCATTGGTAGTCAGGACGATGCTGACGATTTCTTCCTTGGCGGAAAAGGATTTTCCCGAGCCGCTGACTCCAAGGCGAAAACTGTTCCCGTTGAGAAGTTTTCGGCGGTCAGCCACAATCATGTTTTTGCTGACCGCATTTTGTCCGTAGTAAATCCCGCCGTTTTGGAGGATTTCCTGGGCTCGGAAAGGAATCAGCACAGCGGTGCTTTCGGTGGTCAGAGTCCGCAGGGCCTGGATTCTCCGCAGGCCATAGGGGAGAGCCGTATCCAGGCCATCCTTCTGCTGCCAGCGCAGAACGCTCATCTGACACAGGTTCTTCCGGGCTATCGAGAGCAGCGTTTCCGTATCGCTGTCCAGCTGTTCTCTGGAATCCGCCAGATGGACCATGGTAACCAGGCCGAACATCATCCGCTGGTCCCGGTTCGTCAGATCGTCCATCATTTCCTTGGTTTCTTTTCTCTGCTGCTCCATGTCATAGGGCAGGACAGCGGAGAAGTTGTTGGCGGCATTCTGCTTCCGCTGCCAATTGGTGGCGTTAGTTTCCACCCCCAGCAGCTTATTCTGCACCTCTCTGACCGCCTCGTCGGTAGGTACCGGGAGAATGTCAATAGAAAGCATGAGACTCCGGTCCAGATCGCAGAGCTCGGATATCATGGCGTCCTTCAGGTAGCTGGCGTAACCCTGCAGGTAGAGCGCCCGGCCCCAGCGGTCGTTTAAGCGGAAGCAATCCTTGTGGAATTCCATGCTGTCCGGGCACAGCCAATCTTTGAAGCTGTGTCCCAGCCTCATATTTTCCTTGAGATTAAAGTCAAAAGCCGCCGGTTCCCCGCCTTTGAAAAAGTCCCGGAAAATCCGCAGCCGATCTTGAAGTTCCAGTTCCCGGCCCACTGAGGAAAGCTGTGCCAGGTGGGTGATGATGCTGGTGCCTACGCGGGAAAAATAGGCGCGGGCCTCGTTAATGTTCTTTTTCACCACGCTGACGGTAATGTACCGATCTTGCACCACGCTGCTGCTCACACCCGTCACCTTGGAGAGCAGCATTTCATTGTACTCTTTTCGGAAATGATCCAGCCCGTCTCCCTTTTCTGGAAGCAGCAGGTCTTTTTCAAATTCCGCCTTGTCGATCCTTCTGTTATTGATGGTAATTTTAGCGAAAGCGCCGGAATCCAAGGCGTTCAAAAGTTCCGAGTAATCCAGAAACATGGCCGTTTTATCCTCTTTTCCGGCGATGCTGTAGTTGATATCGGTAAAGGAAAAGGATTTCGAGTATAAACTTCCAGACTGAAAAATCCCATCCGGCCAAACGCGGCGGATGGGAATCGCGTCCTGAACGGATCGGGGAATGGTAAACCGTTCTTTTTCCTGTTTGAGTGCTCTTGATAGGGTTTTAATAATAGGCATTTCTCCTTTCCGGGTGAAGTAACTGGCTGTTATCGTTCCCAGCCTTTGGTCTTAGGAGGCCGCTGCTCCCGACTGACGTCTTTCTGCTCTCCATCGAGAGGGATTACCTGGCTTCCTGTTTTTTCGCAAAGTTCACCAAATTCACAAATGTGGTATAGGGTTCCGCCAAATTCCCCCTCTGTTTCGAAGTGGGTATCGTCAATATACCGGCAGATCCGGTCACGGAAATTCCCGTCGGCTCCAATAATCCGTATCCTTTCTCCATCGGCAACGCGGAACTTCTCTTGGTAATCAGGAGTAATAAAGCTGATGCCCCTCTCAGCTTTTTTCATATGATGTTCCAGCGCTTCAGTAGAATAGGCATAGAGATAGAGGCAGTTGTCTTTTGACTGCGGATGGCAGAGTATTAAATAGGAATACCGCGCGGAATCCACGCGAAGCCCATAAGCATCGGCAGATTGGCTTTTGAAAAAGCTTGTATGGCTGGCGCAGTATTCCTGCATAGCATTTCTATCCTTAAAAATGGTATTCCTCAGTTCTTTTAATACGCTTTGCGCCTCCGACCAAAATGCTTCCTTTATCGGAGGTTCTTGCAGTATATTCCACTTTATGGACAAGTCCTTATCCTGCTGGTTAAAGCTTCCAACTAAGACGCCGATGAAGCCTGTCTGCCCGGAGATCTGGCTGCTTTGAAGTCCGGCGTAAATTTTTTCCTGGGGCGTCATCGGGCGGATATTCAGATCGGTTTTCATTAGCTGTCCTCCAGTTTTAAAAATATTTGGTCATTATCTTTCTTGTCCCTTACGGTATGACTCACGGCTGGATTGCATAGGAGGGTCCAGGGGCAGCAGGCGAAATTTGTTTGCTGCTTCCCAATCCGGAAGCTCCCGGATTGGGAGAATGATGCTTTCATGAAGTTCATCGAACAGCACCGCCCGTTCCTTATCGAAATATCGGACGGTGCAAAAACCAGAAAATCCGTCTTGGGAGGTAACCCTGAGTTTTCCGCCGTCCGGCATACGGAACCGTTCATGACCTTGCTGATCAAGGATAGGAATACCGCTTCTAGCTTCCCGCATATGCCGATCCAAAGCCAGAAATGAAAAAGCATTTAACCACAACCGGCAGTCTGCAGAGCGAAAGGAACAAACAAGCATATATGAGTATCTGCCGGTATCGATGCGAAACCCGTGCCGTGTATCTGCGCTGGGACTGTCCTTCAAAATGCTGTCCGGGTAGGCGGCACAGCAGGCGCGCAGTTCTGCCGGGCTTTTGAGAATTCCCTGGCGCAGGGTACCGATCATCTCATTGAATTCATCGGTAAATTCCGGGGTGTTAAGCCGGGACGTTCGGCTGCGCCAGGCGCTTTCAAATTCTGGTGTGCCGGTATTAAGGTTCGCTGTCAGAGATCCGATGCAGCCGATCTTTTGGTCAAGCCCACGGCTGCTTAGTCCTCCCATGCAAACAATTTCCTCCGGGCGGATGGGGTATAGGTTCAGTTCCATTTCTCAATCTCAATCTCTTTCCCAGCCGGTGGCTGGGGTTCGGTATTTTTCTTCCATTTGCGGGGAGGTTTTTCCCTTTTTGCGATGGCGTCCCGCATGACCTCATAGTAAAGGCTGTTGGATTTGAATACCAGCTTTTTCGGATACAGGAATTCCGACTTAAACCATGCCCACGCGAATTTTTCGGCGGTCATTCCATGATATTTGAAAAAGCCGCAGGCCGCAAAGGGCGAGGCTCCAAGAATGCATATCCAGCCTACTTCCTCGCTTCCGATCAGCGGCCGCAGCCAAAAATACAGCCCCACTGCCGTTCCTACGGCCAGCAGGGAACAAAATAGCTGCCGGAAATTCAATCCAAAAAAGATGGATTCCTGATAGTCCCGGATTTCCTTTGGTATCTTTACTTCTATTTTTAATCACTCCTATCAATAAAAATTTTTCTGTTGGCTGTTCTTTTTCAGCCGGTCATGATATACTGAAAACAAAAAGGGGGAATTTCCCATGCCGCTAGGTTCTTTATTTTATACAGTATCCATTTCGGCTTCCGTTTTGCTCCTGATCCTCTCTCTGCTGTTCAAGGTAGCTGGAAAGCTGCGGCTGACACTTCCTCTGCTTTACATGGTTGCAGCGGTTATCAGCACATTTTTCACAGACTGGACAAGTAAAAATGAACAGCTTGTTCTTTTGGGGCTGTATGTGCTGGTTGGATTGGTCTTTATCAGTTGGATTGTTTCCCTGGTAAAAGCTGTCCGCAGGAGACGTATGGCGAGAACCATGGAAGAGGACGTCGCGTGGCAGATTAATCGCGCGAGAGAATTAGGGATTCCCGTCGATTCCTTTTTAGTAGACGAGAACGGTACTGTTTTGGATGCACAAACCCAAAAGCCTTTACTCTGACAACTGATAAAAAGCGCTGGAATTATTCCAGCGCTTTTTTACAATCCCAATAATTCCTTGACGATTCGGTCGCTCATTCTGACCGCGCCTACCAAAACCAATAAATTGAAAATCACTTCCATGATATAACTCCATACCGCCGTGACGTCCGCCACGCCGGGGTTTACCAGCGGCGGGGTGGACGCCATTACAGTAAAAATGACGCAGGCAAGGGCGATGATTACCCCTTCCAGGCAGACTCCCGCGTAAGCCCGGAGAAAATTTTTCCCGATATTGCTGGTGGTTTCTCCCGCAAAGGAGGAAAGGGGGATCGGCGAAATCGCCGTGAAAAGTAGGGTAAGCGCCCAGCGCCTTGCCGCATTGCTGCGGTAGGTTTCCAAACGCTTCCCTCCAAACCGGACGTACACCTCTCAATGTATCCGGCTTTCCAGATATCAGTCTAACTTTCCATTGTGCAGCTTCACATGGCAGGAATGGCACAGGGCCATTGTCTTGCGTTTACGCGCAATCATTTGGCGTTCCCATTCTGCCTTACCACTTAAATCTTTCAGTTTTCGGATATGATGAATTTCAATATCCTCTGTTTCGGTTCCGCAGGATTCGCATATATGGCCTTGCAGCCGGTCTGTCAGACTTGTATAGCGGCGGTTTTCGTTCGCTCTGCCAATGATGTCCGGGTTTTCCGACACGACGACTTTGCCATTATGACGCATGCCCTGATTGTAGAACACCACAGATTTAGTCCCGTTTTTCGTTGGATACGATACGGTAAAATCTCCGTTATGGCAGTATTTACGAATGATTTTTCTCATATTCGTCCGATATTTTCCGGCAAAGGTCTTGTACATGCTGAACTTCATCACATAGAGAAAGTTATTTAGTACCGTTGCGTTGTTCGCCAGTCGGTAATAGTTGTATATTCCCCGTACTTCTGCATTGTACTGGTTCAGAATCTCAATATCGTCCAGGCACATCAGTCCCGGACGCCGCACCGGTTCCCATACCCCTTTGTTCCCATAGGCTTTGTCGCAGTTGATTTTCAGTGCGCCATAGGAGAGCAGACGATTGACCCATTTCTCTTTGGGCACATACAGCTTAACTTTTCCTACATAAGTCCGGCGTGTAAATCCAGTCCTTGTTCGGGTGCTGTTTTGCTCCCGACTGATTGTAATCAGATATCCGAGGAAGTGAGCAAAGTCGTTGCCGTGGGTGATGAGCGTTTTTTCCTGGGACATCTCTAAATGTAGGTTCTTCCTGATGAACATTCCCACGTCGGATTTGACTTGCCTTGCGTCCTCTTTACTTCCAATCACACCAATCAGAAAGTCATCAGCGTAGCGGACATATACAATCCGCTTGTATTCCGTATCCATTGGATCGCTGTAAGGGATAAGATGCAGATAACCGTTCAGTTCCTGTATCTTCGCCATAACTTCCCGTCTTTTTTTCTCACTGATTTTCGCTGCATTGCGTTTCAGCCATTCCTGTTTGCCGCGCCGGATACTTAACAGCTTTTGGTAAGCCGGGTTGATTTTCCGTCTTGTACCGTGGTTAAAGGATCTTGCATATTCCGCCATAAATACGTCCAGTTCATTGAGATAGATATTCGCCAGGATTGGACTGATCAGCGACCCCTGTGGGGTGCCGGAGTAGGTGTTGTAGTACACCCAATTTTCCATATATCCGGCTTTCAGGAACTTCCAAATCAGGCCGATGAAATGCTCATCTGCAATGCGCCTGCGTAGTATCTGTATCAGCACATGATGGTCTACATGGTCAAAGCACCCTTTGATATCGCCCTCGACAAACCATTTAACCCCCGTGTAATTCCGCTTAATATACTGCAAGGCTGTATGGCAGCTCCGCTTTGGGCGAAATCCATGGGAGGTGTCTTGAAAGGTAGGTTCATAAATACTTTCCAGTATCATGCGTACCACCTCTTGTACCAGCTTATCATTGAAGGCTGGAATACCAAGAGGGCGTGTTTTACCATTTGCTTTTGGGATATATGTTCTTCTGGCGGGTTTTGGCTGATAGCTGAAATCCTTCAATTTTTCAATGAGGGCCTCAATTCGCTTCATACTCATGCCATCGATTGTTTTCCCATCGCTTCCGGCTGTCATGTTTCCAGGTTTTGCTTGGATACGCTCATATGCCAGCAGAAAAAACGCAGGATTGTACAGGTTTCGATAGAGACGCTTGTAGTGGTAATCTTTGTTTGCTGCTTTTGATTTCAGACTTTCCAAAACGTTCTTTGGACTTCTCATAGTGCCTCACGCACCTTTCCATTGATATTTTGGACGATATCCTGCCGTCCTTCGCCATGCGCAAGGCTTTCCCTTGCTCAGACTACTACGGCGGCTCCGTTGCCATACCGGATTTTCAGGCTCTGAAAGCCATAGCCTTTGAGGGCATTCCGGGTTAGGCAATCCCCGGTTAGGCAGTTTGGGACAGCTTGTTGTGATGTCGGAATGGGTTTTCGTCCGTTATCCGCTTACTGCGGTTGGCTGTCGTGGGTATCTCGCAATCGGCGTGTACATGTCACCAATTGCCACGGTATGCGGCGAATACAACTATCCTGCGCCGCCGGCTTAAGTATGCCGCCTTGGACTGCCCTTCAAGCAATCCAGCTTTATTCCTTTTTCACAACGTTTCACCTTGCCGTTCAGTAGTGGTTCGATAGTTTCCCAACTTACGACGTTACCGATATGCTACACTCCCCATTGGGTTTCCCCGCCGGATAAATCGGTTGGTGATAGGGTGATTTTTACCTCCCTTCGTAATACCTTTTCCTACTGCCGCGCTACTGGCAGAATCCCAAATTGCCCGCAGGCTGCTTTGGCTTACGCCGCAGCCTTTCCGGGCGCACTGTAGATTTTAAACATCCGGGCATAAACCGTTAAAATCATGATAAACGAAAGCACAATAATGAACAAACCGCCCAACAGAGTGACGATCCACAAAGGAATGCTGTTCAAGAAATCCACCCGGTTAATCCGGTCCACGATGTCCTGGGGAAGCGCCGTTCCGGTTACCCCGGACAGGCCGGATTGGGTAATCACTGTGGAAACCATTCCTTGTATGATGGAAAACAGGGCCAGCATGAGATCGAGCCCGTATCCTACCGCCGCCTTTGCCAAAGCGAAGCGGAGCAGAAGCTTGAACGCCAGTTCCGGCCTTTTCATTTCAGCCAGGCCGGAACAGGTTTTGACCACTCCCACAGCAAAAAATAGAACCAGCAGGCCGTACCCGATGGCTTTCAGCGCCCCGTTGATATCCAGCATAACGTTCCAAATCCCGCCGCCCTTAAAGGTATCGGGCTCCTGGGTCAGCAGCGCCCAGATTTCGGACAGCTTTGCGTTCCAGGTATCCAGCGCGTAATTTAAATTGTCCACAATCCAGTTTGCGGCGGATCACCTCCTTCCTTACTTCCGGTTTTGTTAGCCTGTGATCAGGTCCAGAATTTCCTTAGCAAACGTGACGACCAAGCCGCCCGCCAGCGTCAGGAAACCCTGGGACCTCTGACTGGGATCGTGGCTTTGGAAGCTGAGGCCCACCTGCACCACGCCCCAGCCCAGCAGGATCAATCCGATGGCGCGGATCAGGGAAAAGATAAAGCTGGAAAGGTTATTCACCACGCCAAGGGGATCGCTGGCAGCGAGTACCGGGGCGGAAAAGCAGCAGGCGCACAGCACAGCCGCCGTGTAAAAAGCAAACTGCTTCTTTCCTCTTTTTCCAAGCCGCAGGGAATTTGACGGTTCCCGGTTTTCGGGATATGCTTTATTCCGGCTTCTTCTCAATGGCATTCCTCCTATCAAATCATATTAATATGGTAATTTTTTTCGGGGCTTCTCATCCAGAAAATCCTCCGGGTCCAGAAGTTCGAAATCGCCGTACTGCTCCGGGGAGTAGTCCAGATCGTCCGCGGCGTCCTTCGCCTGGGTATAATCGTAAGGCGGCGCGCCGCCATCTTCCGCCAGACGGATATTGGGGTGGCGCATCAGGTCGTATTTATCGTCCATGATGGGACGCTCTCCCCGGACAAATAGAATCGCCCTGCGGTTATCCAGCAGCCGTACCTCATCCGGGGTTAAAAGTTCCCGGCCTGTCTGCTGGTCGTTGACGCTGAAGCTTCCGCTTCGTCCCCGGCTGCGGCCGTAGGTGTTGGTATCCAGCGTTTCCCGGCCCATAAGTTCGGAAACGTATTTATGAGTTTCCTTCTCGTTCCCCCCAAGATAGAGGAATTCGTCGCACAGGCCCACCAGCGACTCCCATTGTTCCTTGAACAGCGCCTTGATCTGGGCCATATTCTGAGCGATATAGCTGCAAAAAATATTCCGGCTTCGCATGGTGGAAAGCCAGGGCAAAAAGTTGTCTGTGGGCAGGGCGATATTCGGCGCTTCATCGATCAGCAGATGAACCGGCACCGGCAGCCTTCCCTTGTATTTCCGGTCGGCTACGAAGTACAAGGTCTGAATGAGCTGCCCGAAAATCATGCCCACCAAATAGTTCAAGCTTTTATCCGAATCCGGGATGCAGCAGAACAAGGCCACTTTCTTTTCTCCCATTTCTTCCAGGCGGAGTTCGTCAGTGTAGGTCAGCCGGGCGATCTGAGGGAGATTAAAGGCAGACAAGCGGACGCCCACGCTGATCAGGATGGATTTCAAGGTTTTCCCGGCGCCCATCTTGAAAATTCGGTACTGCCTGACGGCAATGCTTTCCGGGTTCCGCATTTCCAGGCGGGCGAACAGGATGTCCAGCGGCGATTCGTATTCCTCATCTTCCTCCCGCACCTCCGCAGCTTCCAGCATTTCCATGACCATAGCGAAGTTCTGTTCTTCCTTGGGAGCTTCGTGCATGAGGTAAAGCACGAGGGCCTGCAGAAGCGCCGTTTCCGACTTTGTCCAAAAAGGATCGGAGGTTTGGGCTCCGGGCGGGGTAGTGCTCTGGATGAGGGTTTCAATCAGCCGCAGCACGTCCTTGTCATCCCGGACATAGGCCAGGGGATTGTAACAGTAGGAGGCGTCGGGATTTAACAAATCGAATACCCGCACTTCAAAACCATTGGCTTTCAAGGCGGCTCCTGTTTTTCGCAGGATTTCACTTTTTGGATCGCAGACTGCCATGGAGCATTCCCCGCAGTTTAACGCGTTGGGAATCGCATAGGACCGGCTTTTTCCCGCGCCCGATCCTCCGACGACCAGCACATTGGTATTGCGTTTGTGCTTGTGGCCATCCAGCCCCATCTGGAAATGCTGGGTCAGGATAAGGTTTTGCCTTGGGTTCTTTTTGGCCCGGTACCGTTTGGCGGTTTGGAATACGTCTCCCCATTGGGCCGAGCCGTGTTCGGCCCCTCTGCGGCGGTTCTTCCGGCTGGAGGAAACCGCCAGCGCGATGATTCCATATCCTGCGGTGAACAAAAGCAGGCATCGAACGGAATATTCCGTCCAGTGAAGGGAAAAAGGGCTGTTCATGGCTTCGGAAAGCCTGGACAGCAGTTCCACAAGATTTGTCCCGGCGCGCCAGCTTCCGGCTGTCAATAAGGCCAGCCACCACACGATAGGCAGGGGAAGCAGCCAAACCCACCAGGGAGTTTTTCGTGTGCTTATAGAATCAAAAAATATCCTTCCTTTCGCAAGAAATAAAAAAAGCCCCCGAAGCCCAGGGAAAAATCCCAAAAGCTTCGGGGGCAGCCGTAATTGTTTACCGGACAGGCGCCCGTTTGTATTTACTGTTCATCAGCTTAAAAAGCGCCCGGTCGATTCCGCCGCTGCTCCGGCCCGCCGACAGGTAGGCGTCGCGCAGATTGTTAATCCCGCGAACGGCGCATTCATACTCCGATTCGTCCAGGAAAAGTTTCCCGCCTGTTACCGCCATCGTCTTGCGGATCAGGGCGTTCACTGCCTCTGAATTCCCGCCCCTGCTTTGAACAGAAACCGCATAACTGCGAAGCCCCTGCATTAAAAAATTCCGGTCCACCATTGTCATTTTAAACAGCCTTTGCTTCTCCATGGAAGCGCCCCCTTTCTCTGCTGTTTTTCCACCTTCACCATACCACACCCTGGGCCGGAAAGCTACCGGACAAAAGAAAACAAACTGAAAACTTCCGGCTTACCGCGGAGTTTCCTGAGTCTGTCCGTCCTTTGCCTTAGACGATTTGGAGGGCTTCTTCGCTTCAATGGAAAATTCATCGGGCTGGATGATTTGGTCCAAGTCCTGGAAGCACCTTTGGATATCCCGGCTGACGGTATAGGCCGCACTCTTGACTTCCCCAATAAAGCCGCGCTTTTCCTCCGCGCTCATTTCAGCACAGTTTCTGCATACTGTGTCAAACCGGAAAGCGGAAGTATCGAGGCCGAATTTCTGCGCCGTCACATAGGCGGCGCAGTATGCCTGGGCCGCATACGCCTGCCGGTAATACCCCATTCCTGCCGGATAGAATCCGGCGTGGGCCTGCTCACGGGCGATGGCGCAGATGGTAGCGGTTTCGTTCATCCCGTTTCGCACATAGATGGTCCGCTGTTTCGGTACATACTGCGCTTCCACCCCCTGGGGAAGCTGATCCGAGATTGCCAGGGGGACAGGGCTCTGCTCGATCATGGCGGCGATGATTTCCTCCGGCAGATGCTTTGCGGGAGGGATCAAACGCGGCCCTCTTGTCTGGGAAATATCATAAGCCTTGGTAATAACGTATCCGCTGCCTCTGGTCCCATCTTTTCTTTGGTATTCCTGATCGGCAAAGAAAAGATATCCTTCCACGTTGCCGTATACGGTCCGGCCTGCTTCTTTCCATCTGTCTGCGGTGCGCGGCTGGGTAATGGACGGGTCCTGCTCGTAAAGGAGCAGCAGGTTTCGGGTGCTCTGGGGAGTGCATTGGGCCATGAAGTTCAAAAAGCCCCTCATGGACTCATCGTCCCGGAAGACCTCCTCCGCCTGGGCATTCACCCGGTCCCATATTTCTTCGCGTTCCGCCTTTTTCATGGCCGCGTATTCTTCCTTGGACAGCCTTCCGCCCTCCTGCAGTTCAGGCTGCTGAGTTTGCTGTTGATTCGTAATCAGCTTTGTTAAATCGATAAAGCATTACCTTCCTTTCGCTCTTTTTCTTTTCTTCTTTCGGGAACGGCCGGCAGCAGGAGGCTGATGCTCCTGCTGTTTGGCCTTTTCTGCTTTTTTCTCCGCCTGCTCCTGTTTGATCTCCTGGAGCTCCTTTCTGACAGAGGGTTTCTGTTCCGGGGTTCGTTCAGGGCCTTCCGAGCCGGGCAAGGAGTTTTTGCTGGGCGAGGAAAGCCCTGACGGATTCTTTTTCTGCTCCGGCTCCTTTTCCCGGCCTGGGGTAAAATTTTCAGCGCTGTTCTCCTGGGCCGCGGCTCCGCTGATACTGAAATCGTCCTCAAAGCCGCCTACCTCAAATGACACCGCGCCGTTTTCCATCTGAACGGTTTGGCTTTGGCTGGGAGTGGGCGCCGTGGGAGCCACCGGTTCATCCTCCTGCCCGATCATCATTTCGCCAGCCTGAGCCTTGACGTAATCCAAGCCAAGGTTGTCGTAAATGCGCTGGATTTTTGCGGCGTCATCGGCAAACACCACAACTTCGATGCTCTCCGGCTTCTTCTTGTTCCGAATGGGAACATACAGAAGTCCATAGCCTTTCGCTTCCTTCGCAAATTCCTTCATGAATTCTGCCGGAAGCCTGAAAAACTTAAACGGGCGCTGTTCCTTCAGCATTCGTACCATGCGGGTTTTACCACGGGCTTTCTTTTGATCGCTGAGTACGGCGTAAACAAACATGGCAAAGTTTTTCGCCGCCAGTCCTGATAGCTTCAGGGCCACCTCCGTCCCCTCCAGGGTAAACCGGACGATTTGATCCGCTGGATCGTTTCCGTAGTTCAGTCAATTCACTCTCCCTTCATCGCTCCCAATGATGAGATCGTTTGTCTTGTTCTTTTTCCTGCTCTTGCTGTTTCCGCCGCTGTTCTTCCAGCCTGGCAGCCCGCATTCTCTGTTCCATTTCAATGGAATGGGCGGCGATCTCCCGGCACAGCTTTACAGTATGCCGGAGTTCTCGAAGCCGGTCTGTAAAAACCGCTATTTGAGGGGACCCCGGCTTGTACCTGTAAAACTTCCGGCGTTCTTTGACCAGGGCTTCGATCTCCATTTCCTTTTCCTGCCGGATCGAGGCAAGCTGTTCCCGGTCCTGGATCTGATTCCTGAAAATGAATTCCATCTGCTCGATCCGCTGGTCCAGCTTTCGGATATCCTCCCTCAGCGCATAGCTTGGGCGCCGGGGCTTTTTCTTCAGCACTCCCATCTGATACAGATAGGAAAAGTACAAAGCCCGCAGGCCGGTGATCCCGCGGGAAGGGAGTTTCCCGGCCCGGAGGGTAAAGCGCCGGGCCGGGGCTGTCCTTTTCCCAGCCGGTAAGGGAGGCTGGGTTTCCAGAATGCGGCGCTGGATCGCTTCCGGGGTGTAGTCCGGGCCCAGGGTTTTAAACCGGACGGGACGTTCTTTTCCCGGAGGACGCAGCGTAAAATACTTGCGGTTCAGTTGAAAGGTATATCCCTGTTGTCCCAGAATCCACAGAAATTGTTTCCAGGTCAGGGCTGATATGGCCGCCGCGTCCACATCCTGCTGAATTACGGTTTTCCAGGTTGGCTGTCCCTGTTTTTCTGCCAGCCATTGGGCGTAGGGCATAGCTGCCTGTTGGGATTTCTCTGTATCGATAATGGAAAGATGATACTTTTTGCACAGCTCATCGGAAATCCGGCGTATTCGGGTAATGTATGATTTTTGATTGCTCCGGTATTTCTTTCCATTCGTGAGGGATACCGAGTTCCAGACCAGGTGATTGTGCAGGCATTTGGTATTCAGGTGGGTGCTGATGACAACCTGGAATTTTCCGTTTAACAGCTTTTGGGCGAATTCCTGTCCGATCTGATGTGCCAATTCCGGGCTGGCCTCTCCGGGAGCAAAGCTTTGGACCAGGTGGAAGCCCTGCACGCCTTTTTCCTTATGCCACATCTTTTTAATCAGGCGCATATCGTCAAAGGCCGATTCCACAGTGCAGCCCACAGCAGACAGAAACAAATCCCTTTCCGTTTGATCCTGATTCAGCGCCTCATCTATCGCCTCCCGCAGCGAAGTTTCCTGTTGAGAGCGGGAAGCCTTTTTCTCGTCGAGGGTGTATTCCAGGCTGACGTCCAGGCGGTAAACAGGGATTACGCTGGTATAAGCCACCAGGCTGAGTCTGGACGCAATTCGCGTCCATGTTTTTGCGGGAACCATAACTTGGCCGCCCGCGAATCAGTACGATCGGTTACCAATTGTTTTTGACCTCCTTCCAAATCTGTCTGGCCAGGCGGATCATTTCCTCTATGCTCTGCTGATCAGCTTCCCCGTAAGTGTTGGCGATTCTGGCAAGCTGGTTGGCGTTGTTGCAGAGTCCGGCTGTCTTTCGGAGCAGATCCGCGTGGTGGGTGCAGGGCCTCGCCCGCAGCTCCGTTCCCATGATGAGGGTTCGGAGGAATTCCTCACGGGGCAGGCCGCTTTGTCTTACCTGCTTTTCCAGGTATCCAAGTTCCTTCGCGTTTAAGTGCAGGGGAATCACATGGTTTCGCTTTCTCATAGGGACTCCCTTCCATCATCTGACGTTCTCCCAATACCTTCGTTTCTGTTTTTGAGGCGCTTTGGCTGGATACTCATAATGGATGGGGACATCCCTTAATCGAAGCTTTTCACAGTCCGGGATAAACGCCGCGTACCGGGCGTAGTTGTATCCTTCCGCTTCTATCAGGACTCCATCTTTGCTGGTTTCTCCCTTGACCAGCACACAGTGCCAGCAGAGTTTCCCTGGATCAAACCACATCTTATCCCTGCTGCCGAACAGGAAGGGCTGGTCGTTCATGAATGCGTTCTTCAGAAAGGAACGGTACTGTTCATCGGTTAGGACGGTTTCCTGTTCCACCTGGAAGCTGGTTTCCTGTTCCGGGGCAGGCCGCATGGGGTTCTGCCCGTTGATATCATCGACGCTGCGGGGCCTGTGGTAAAATACGGCGTGCTCCTGATAAGCTTTCGGTTCTTCTAAAATGATATATTCTTCCGGTACGCCTTTTAAATACACCTTACGGCAGTCCTTTCCATAACCAAGATACAGGGCGTCTCCGTCCTGGGCAATGAGCAGACATTCCTTTTCTCCTTCGGCCCGCGCCATAAGACAGCGGAACAATCCGCCCGGATCAGCGCTCATGTGTTCCCGGTTATCCTTAAGGAAAGGGTATTCTGGGGAGACGTCCTCTGAAAGCTTCTCAAAATCTTCTCTGCTCAGGATAATAACCTTTGTCACTTCAAAAACGCCGGGGACGCAGCTTGCTTTCTTCCTTCGCAGGCTGTCCAGCGTTTTGGCGTTTGCCGCAAACGCGGCGTATTGTTTTTCCTTCAGTTTGCTTCACCTCAAATTTCTTGAAATCAGCTTATGTTCCAGTAGGAAAAGGGGGGCTGGGGTTCTCCCCAGATGCGTTTGGATATCCAAACGCTATGCTTGCGCTTCCAGGTACCGTCTGGGACAAGAAAAAGACGATACCCTTTTGGGCATCGTCTTTCCTTGGCTGCGGCTCATTTCATATACCGCTTTAATTCATTGTAGAAGTTCTCTCTTGTCCCGGCCATAATGACCACGATCACTTTATCCTCGACATACTCTACGGTGTAGGCGAGTTCATAATTGGTCTTGTTGTAGTAAATGTCATAGCCAAATACACCCGCCAAATCACCGGTTTTCGCCTCTCCTACCGTGTGATCCTCCAGTATCCTGTCAATAGCCTCCTGATAAAGCGCCTTTAATCGTTTGTCCTTCAGCTTTTTCAGGAACTTCGCTGCCGGGGGAAGAATTCGTAACTGCGCCATCATTCTTCCTCCGTGCCAAAAACATCCTCATAGGAGCTGCTTTCACTTTCTCCGCGGGCAGCCTGCTCCGCCTGTGTCAGCATTGCTTCTACGGCTGGGCGGACCTTTCTCTGCATTTTCTTGAATTCTGTCAGAAGCTGATCGCCGCTGAACCCCTGGGCAATTAAATCCGCAAGGATCTGTTCGGCAAACTCACCGCCTCCCTGTTCCTTAACCGGGCGCAGCACAATTTCATTGCCCCGCAGGATACACTCTGCTTCCGTAGAGAAGCCGAGCGCTTCAAAAAATTTCTGCGGAATGGTCAGCTGCCTTTTTTCTGAGATACGAATGGTTTTCCGATTCATAGGACTGCCGCCTTTCACTGCTGTTTCCATATAGCTTCTCCTTTCTATTTTATGACAAAAACAACGAAATATGTATAACAAATTTTCCTTGTTTCTTTGTTTTATTATACCAGTAAAAAACGGCGTCGTCAAGGACGGCCTTTATTCTTCCGTCTCCTTGATTTTGGCAAGACCGTCAAGGGTAGTGCAGATGAGGTTTCTCTTTTCCGCCTGACCAATCTCAGCGGTCATCGCCGTGCTGATTTCATTTCCGCACACCACCAGCATCCGGCACCGTCCCAGCTTTTGTCGGGCGATGCTGTAAAACGTCCTCTTTTCATCGGGACTTTCCAAGACAAGATACTGCCCGTCGCTGAGTCTGGGACATATGGGGATATATCCTAATTCATAAACCTTCCGGCAGTAACGCTTTAAAAGGCGGGGCGCGGCTTCTTCCGAAGCGCAGATGTACGCGAATGCTTTTTCCACGGCTCACTTCTCCTTTCTCATTCAGGTGTTGGACGTCCATGCGGGCGTCCAGCCTTTTCCCAATCATACGGTTGGGCGCCCAGAGGGACGCCCAGCTTTCATTGATCGGCTGTTTCCTCTGATTTTTCCTGGGCTTCCAGGGCAAACCGGACACGGTCAACGCCTAGTTTGTAATACGCGTCGGTAACCTCGATCCCTACGGCCTCGTAGCCTTCCATCACAGAGGCGAGGACTGTGGTTCCCGCGCCGCAGAAGGGATCGAGAATTCTTCCTCCCGGCACACAGATTTTAATAATCTCCCGCATTAAGGGCAGGGGCTTCTCCGTGACGTGAATACGGTTCTGCGGGTTTGCGCAGCGGTAGACCCCCGGCAGGCAGCCCACCGGACGGCTGATGGGCATGGGACCGTTGGAACCCCACACAATGTATTCGCTCTGCTGCCGGAACCGTCCTTTCTGGGGGCGACTGGTCAGCTTATCCCAAACCACTACGCCTCTCCAAATCCAGCCCGCCCACTGCAGGGCGTCGGTAATGCTGGGGTACTGCCTCCAGTCAATGAACAGGCAGACAGGGGCCCCCGGCTTGCAGGCTTTCCTGGCGTCGGAGAGCCACTCGGCCATCCATCTCGTCCAGCTTCTCTGATCCCGGTTGTCCCCGTCGAAATCCGGCAGAGCGTTTTCCGGGTTCATGCTGCTGTATTTCTGGCTTGTGGTCCGGTTCTTCTCCGATGGCTTCCAGCCGCCGGAAGCGTAGGGCGGGTCGGTAATAAGGGCGTCAAACGTCTTAGGCTGAAAGGATTTGATCACCTGCAGAGTGTCTCCGTGAATAATCGACCATTTTTCTCCGCCGCTGTGTTCCATAGATAAACCGGATTCCTCTGCCGGGTTATTCAGTATTTTTGTATCGTTCAGAAGCCTTTCTCCTTTCCTTTACCGTTCCGGCCCGGAACGCTTTTTCTTTGCTTCGGGAAGCCTTTCCTCCCGTTCCCGGAATCTCTCTTTTAGTTCCCTTCCTAAAAGCTGGAACAGCATTTCCGGGTCCCTGTAGTTCTCCGTATAATGGCCAATTACCTTGCTCATTTCTTCCGGTGATAATTCTGATGTTTCTATTCCAAAGCCGGTATATTGATTTTGCTGATCTCCCTGCACAATGGATATCGTGATTTTCTTTACCTTTTCTTTTATGTCAGGATCGTCAAAGTTTTCAAAGAATAGCTCTTTGCTGATATCAAGTTTCAGAGAATGCTGGCCATTCGCTGTCAATCAGGTCACCTTCTGGATTTCTGTTGTTTTTAGCCTTATCGTTCTTCCCAGCGGGAAGGAAACCGGCTTTTCTGTTTTTGCTGTCCTTCTCCAGCTATGGGCGGGGATAAAACACAGAGTTTTTCCCCAAACGGTTTCTTTACCACTATCCTTTCTGGGTAAATATGAAATATGTCCGTTGTAGGGTTATCGATTTTACTTCCCGGCAAAATCACTGTCCTGCCATGGATTTCCACCCTGCCCCTAACTTCTCCATAAACGGACGCGTTTTCGCTGATTACCGGAGCCTCTCCAGTAACGCGGCTGGCAAAAATTTAAGCGTTCCCGCCTATGTACGCATGATCGCGATGCGGCCCGCCGCAACAAAAACGCCGCCGTCCAATACAGCGTTTCCGCTTACAATAGCCCTGTCAAATATCGCGGCGTGCCCACAAGCCCAGGCGTTATCGCTCAGGAGGCTGTGACCGGACACACAGGCTTCTTCCGCGGCTATCGCATTGTCGGCAATCCAGCAGGTTCCTTCCTGGCTGAGATTCCTTTCCGACTGGACAAAGCCGCCAAGGTCCCCGGCCCGGACATCCTCTCGAACATCCCGAAGGGCACGGATGCGGTGCATCCACGGGAATTTCGGGTGGGCAATCCTGGTAATCTCATATTTAGGCGTCATCTGACATTCCCTCGTTCCTCTTTTTGCTCTGCAGGCGTTTTCTCTGACAGCTCGGTTTCCACATATTCGCTGATAATATTGAGGGCCTTGTAATAGTCTCCGGAGTGATAGACACGATTGCTCATTTCTTCGGCCTGTTCCGCCTGACCGTTTCTCTTTAGCAGCCTGGATGCTCTGCCTAGAATGGCAAAAATATTTCCATCTTCTCCTACTAATTTCATTTTAGGGCGCTTGGGAACAGACTGTTCTTTGGAAACTTCTGTACTTCGCACCTGTTCCACTTCAAAATCAAAGCGTTCTTCTGCAAAGTGTACATACAGCACACCGTCGCTGGTTTGGATTTCCTGCTGCTCGAAGCCTTCGCCCCAGCCATCGGAAAACTGGCCCTTGAGATAATCCTGCAAATCCTGCATTTCCGGTCCGGTGAGAGGTTCCTTCAGACGAACCGTGGTGCAGCCCTTAAGCTCATCACCCCGGATTTCCACCGAAGGGATGGCACTGAGCGTCTTTGCTTTGACATTGGGATTTCGTTCCTCGTCAAAGTAAAGCATTAAGTTCCCGCCATCGTCGCTGCTGCGCTGCTTTACCGCTTTCTGAATACTGTCCACATAGTAGGCCATATCGATGCCGGAAAAAAGTGTGGGATAATCGGCCACTCCGTTGTTCCATCCGTATTCGTCCACGTCGTTTTTGTAAAAATCCCCGGTCAGCGGGGAATAAAGCTTCAGGATAATTTCTTGTTTCTCTATGATGTCATTTCTCCTTCCTCTTAACGTAGCAACATCATTCTTTGCCTTGACGCCAGCTTTTCGTATCTTTCTTTCGCCAGATCTCCATAGTCAAAACCCTCCCGTTCCGGCAGGTTCTTCACCATGCGGTATTTGCCCTGATAGGCTTTTTCCAAGTGTTCAGCCGCCCATCGCCCGGCGAAATCATTGTTTAAGCAGATTTCAATTTCTTCGATCTCCGGATGCCGGCCAAGGAACGATTCCAGCGCCAGCGGTTTTTTGAAAGGACGCGCCTGGCTTCCTTCCCGTGGAGCGTAAATTCCGCCAAGGGAAAGCCTGTGCTTATCCGCTGTTCCCTCCAGCGTCAGGTGGGCCATGGCTTCGATAGCGGATTCGTACACCGCCATTTTCCTGGAATTCCCCTGGGGCGGGAGGCAGAAGCAAAACCGTTTGTCGCTGCCTGTTACCTCCGCCTTGAACGGCTTTTTGCTGTTGGAATAGGTTCCCCGCAGGAAAGCGTACCGGGCAGTTCCTTGTTCGTCCCTTCCGACAAACACGGCGTTGCGGTAACCGGCGCTTTCATAGAGTATCCCGGCCCGGACGCAGGCTTCGATCACTTCCCGGCTGATCCCGCGCCGGATAAGATACGCGAATACTCTTTTCTTGTTTTCCGCCGCCGGAGGCAGAACGAATTCCTTTTCCTGCTTTGGCTGGGAAGAATCGGGGAAGTATGCGGGGCTTTCTCCGCATAGGGATAGAACCGCGTCTACAAACTTCATTCCTTCTACATAAATCAAGTAATCAAGAGCGGACCTTCCTCCGACGTCCCGGCTTTTCCAGTGCCAAAGGCTGGTTTCCCCATTGATTTTGAAGCTGTCGTGCTCCCTCAGCTGGTACTCATTCCGGCATTCTCCTTTTACCAATTCTTCTGGCCGGTACCGCCGTAAAAACTCGATAGCGGTCATTTTCTTGGCAGCCTTGATCTGCTCTTTCGTCACTCCCGGCATAGATGCTCCTTTCGAATCAGAGGGCTGCTTCCCGCAGCAGCTTTGCCTGATCGGTTTTCTCCCAGGGCAGATCCGGTTTTCCAAAGTGCCCATATACGGCAGTCTGGGCATACCGGGACGTCAATAGGTCAAGCTGGGCGATAATCTCCCCTGGTGTCAGGCCGAATACCAGCTTTGCTGTTTCCGCCAGCCGGTGATCGTCCTGAAGCAGTCCGGTGCCAAAGGTATCCACCATGATGGACACAGGCTTTGCCACGCCGATGGCGTAGGCCACCTGCACCTCACACTGCTTAGCCAGACCGGCAGCCACGATGTTCTTGGCCACCCAGCGGGTCGCGTAAGCGGCACTGCGGTCCACCTTGCTGGGGTCCTTGCCGGAGAATGCGCCGCCGCCGT
>ERZ860710.170-NODE-170-length-47163-cov-5.599028_pt1 | contig 47163 bp, 37 predicted proteins | sample MGYA00509974_ERZ860710 | MGnify/ENA primary metagenome ERZ860710 (study PRJEB30046, sample SAMN00715261) | human gut metagenome | study: EMG produced TPA metagenomics assembly of the A metagenome-wide association study of gut microbiota in type 2...
TGATGCGTAGGCGGTATCAGTAAGTGAAATTCTTTTATTGCAAGATGAAATGAACCTTTTGGGCTTCTAAATAGTCATATAAGTAGAGCCAATCAAAAGGGAACGTATCGAAGTTATATAACGGCTGTTGTATGGAAGGATGGCAAGTCAGAAAAAGTTGGGGCAAGCAGTGAAAAAAAGGTATACTAAAAATTTTAAAAAAGTTTGTCAGGTTTATTGTGGTTTGTTCGTTATAGTTAATAGAGGGGAGAGATGATGCTGTAATGTGATACAACAGGCTATTTCTTTGCATTAGGCAGAACTATTGCAAAATGCAGAGATAGTATATAGGTATAACAGGGTGGAATCTACGAAAGAAAGGAGATGGTCTAACATGGAACGAATAGCGTGTTTTAACGTGGTAAAAAAAGTTCCTACACCGCAGAGGGCAAGCCCATAGGCAGAATAGGAACTCGTAAAAAACCACAACAATTATAGCATATTTGACTTAATGATGCTATACAAATCAGTTAAAAATTAGGAGGTAGTTATAATGAAAAATAAGAGAATTATTGCGTTAGCACTTGCAGCCGGTATTGCAGTGTCAGGAAGTGGAATTGGTGCAATGGCGGAGGCAACACGTACATCATTTGATTTTACAGTCAAAGCAGAAAAAAAGGATACCACTGAAAATGTTCAAAAGACATATGATGGAGATTCTGCATCAGCCAATGTTACTACATATAAGAATACAACCAATAAGAGTTATTTAAGACTTCGAGTTCTTCGTGGTAAGACTGCAGTGACCAATTATCAGAACATTAATGCGGTCACAAAGTACCGTTTGAAGTACAAAGCAGATAAGTCTGTTATGACCGGTCAGGCATTTAAATTACGTGGATATGTTGCGGAAGGTGTAACAAATGGTACAGGGACCATGAAAGGCGTGTTTCAACCGTAAAGGCTGCTGTAGCATGCATAAAGGACATGGCTGGCGGGGGCTTTGCCCCTGGCCGGCTGTATGAATTATTGGAAGGAGTAAGGTATGTTAAAGCAGGAAATCCGAAGAGTGCTGCATTCTCCATTTTTTTATATATCTATTATTATACTTGTTTTTGCAGATTTTCCCGTCATGCTGGATCAATTTGAAATGTCCAATGAATTGACTTACCTTGTGGATGTTGGATGGGGAATGGGCTATGGAAGTGTTCTGTATCCATTGCTGTGTGTACTGACGACAGCGGAGAGTTATCTGATGGAATATCGATCCGGGTACCGATATTCCTCTATGTCCAGAACAAGCAAGACGAGATATGCGGTTACGAAGATGGCAGTGGCAATTGGCACAGGAGCAGCCATTGCAGTGCTGTCCCGTCTGCTCTTTTTGGGACTGACGGCATTGATCGTTTATAAGATACATGGACAGGTACTGGTTGGAGGTGAAGATACAATAGAAGCAATGAGTCGTACATCCTTGCTGGTGATACAGAGAAAATATGCGCAGTATCTGATGTTATTCATTTTGGAAGACAGCCTTTATGCCTCGATATTACCGGGGATTGCATTGATTGTTTCGTTGTTTGTAAAAAATCGGTATGTGGTGATGTTGTCTTCTTACATTTATTGTGAGGGGATGGACATGATCTTTATCACACTACAATGGTATTATGGTTCTCCCCTTGTATTGATGAGCACTGGGCGGGCATCCCTCCTGCCATACAAAGGACTGCCATTCCGAGTGATCATGGTACTTTTGTATTGGGTGGTCGAGATGGGAGTGTTTGTATACGGTGTACGTAAACAGACAGAGTGAGAGGAGATAAAAAGATGCGTTATATTTGCAGAGACTATTTTCAAAGGACAGTCTGTAGTGGCCGTTTTGTGCTGCTTGTACTGCTTGTATGGATCTCTTTGTGCAGTTTCTTTAGAGAGTTTGTGGAGCAGTTATCTGAAATGCATTGTCGGGTGGGAGCGTTGGAGATCTTTCCGGCATGGGCGTTTTGCGGTGGGGGAGTGAGTACCTATTTTATATTATTCATTTTTTTGATATTGGCATATCCGCAATGGGATGGAGCGGTGAACCGTCTGGCCAGGCAGGGCAGAAAAATATGGCTGTTATCGCAGTACTGTTATGTCGTTATGACATCGGTGATCTATTATTTGGTTGTTACCGTTGGTTTTATTATCGCTTTATTTCCAGTGGTGGATTGGAAAAACAGATGGAGCAGTTTTTACTGGAAAGCAAGTGATCCGAAGACAGGTTTTGATTTTGCAACAGGATTAAAATATAATCTTTCCTGTACATACAGCCGCAAGATTATGAAAATCGGTACACCGTTGAAGGTGTGGGGGTTGACTTTTTTACTGGTAGTCTTGGCATCTATCTTTTTAGGGATGTTAGTAGTAACATTTAATATTTGGTTCCGGCGTGGTACGGGAACAATTTTAGGTATTTTTGTGATTGTTTTTTATTATATCATGGATTGGATTCCTTTATTTTTTGATAACAAATTTGCACAGTTTGATGGGTATAGGCAGATACAGAACATGTTATGGCGGTTGGAACCGTATCTGAGCCCCTTGTACCAGACGGATGTGTATGGGTTGACATTGCGCAAGGCTCGGCCGGTGATGGAACGGGTAGAGATTGCTGCAGTCTACTATATAGTACTGGCCGTTGTTGTATTGGTGATGGGACTGAGGATGGTGCGCAAGGTGGATCTGAGTAAAGATTAGCTGTGTGATGATATAGATTGATAGAAAGGTATGGTGATTACTGTGGACAATATCATGGTAAAAGTAGAGGGACTTAGCAAAGAGTTTCGGGGAGAAATGATTCTGCAGGATGTAAATATAACATTGGAGAGGGGTAAGATTTATGGCCTTGTAGGAATGAATGGAAGTGGTAAGACGGTATTTATGAAGTGCCTTTGCGGTTTCTTGAAGCCGACAACCGGAAAAGTTACGGTGGATGGCAAAGAAGTCGGGAAGGAGATTGACTTTCCACAAGATTTGGGCCTAATGATCGAAACACCGGGATTTATACCGTATATGTCAGGCAAGAGTAATCTGAAAAATCTTGCGCTGATACGCAATCAGATCGGAAACTACGAAATTGAGGAGGCTTTGCGGTCTGTAGGTCTTGATCCGAATTTAAAGAAACATGTATCAAAGTATTCACTTGGTATGCGTCAGCGTCTTGGAATTGCACAGGCGATCATGGAGAAACCACGGCTGTTGATCTTGGATGAGCCATTTAATGGGCTGGATGTACAAGGGGTTAAAGATATCAGAAAATTGCTGATGTCACTGCAGAAGCAGGGAGTGACGATATTGCTGGCATCGCATTACGATGAGGATATTCGTACGTTGTGCGAAGAGGTATATCTTGTAAGAGAGCATCGCATACGAAAGAAGGAAGAGAGCGATGGAGCAGAAAAATAGGATAGATCATTATAAAATTCAGAGTGTGCTGCTATGGTTTGGGATCTGTTTTTTGTTACAGATCCTCTTGCTTCTGATGCAGGAATTTCAGTACGATGGAGAACATTATCAGCCGTTATTGTATCTCTTTGGCAAGAAATATGGGAAGAATGCTTTTTATGCAACATCAGAAACCATGATGTTTCTGACGCAGTTGACATACTGTATCATGGTAATTCGCAGGATTGCAAAAAAAAGAGAAGAGAATGCATATATGATAATACCAAGGTATAAGAGCTTTCGAGCGTATTATGGAAGTGTATATCGAGAGTTGGTGGGGTACACTTTTTTGTATCAGACGGCAATTTTAACAGGGAGTATAGTGGGATATAGGCTTGTTTGGTACACTCATCATGTGCAGGCTTTTGACGAAAGACAGTTTTTGGGATCACAGGTATGTATGCTTATGGGAGAACTGTTTTTCGGAGCAGTCATGTCGATTTTTATTCTGCGTTGGAATGCACTTCGTGGAGCGATAGTGATCTATCCGGGCATTCCAATGATTTCATACTACCTGGGAAGTTCATTGCCGGTTAAATGGAGTAATTTGCTGCCGGGAAACTGGCTGATGGCAGCGCGAAGCAATTTAGTTTCAAAGGGTGGATATTCGATGGCGGCTGCGTTATTTGTGGAACTGCTGTTGTTCGTGATATGCAGTTGTCTATTGGTCAATATGCGGCCAGGATTTGGGAAAAAATGAAGTAGGGCTATTTCTTCAACAAATCCTACATTTGAAACACGCAATAAGTTTTTTAATGACTGATACCAGTGTGAGGTGTCCCATCCAAAAATTGATGATACCTTTCTAGATCGGGACATCTCCGACAATTCTTCAGGCATGTATTCATCAAAGACTTAACAAAATTAGAAATCACGTTTTTGGGGTGGTCGTGGTCCCATATATTGATAAAAGTAAGTTTTCATCATTCCGTTATAGATTTTGCGGTTTTTGGTTGCTTTCTTGCCAATATAACGTTCCGCCTGCTCGAAAGCAGTGATCAGATACATCGACCAACTGTCGAGGCGGTTATAAGCCTCGCCGATCTCGCGGTACAAAGCGGGCATTTCCGATTCGGAATCCAAACGCTGTCCGTAAGGTGGATTGGTGATGATGAAGCCATATTTTTTGCGGTGGCTTAATTCCTGCACCGGACGCTGTTGGAAATGGATCAGGTGATCTACTTCCGCTAAACGGGCATTTTCCATCGCAGCGGCAATAGCATCGTGGCTGATATCGTAGCCTTGGATATCCATGGATACATCGCGCAAGATCTGGCTTTCGGCCTCGTCAATGGCATCATACCAATGATTTTTTGGAATGAGATGTGTCCAGTGCTCTGCGGTAAAGCTGCGGTTCATGCCTGGTGCGATGCGTGCGCCGATCATGGCAGCTTCGATTGGAAAAGTTCCACTGCCGCAAAATGGGTCAACCAGAATACGGTCTTTTTTCCAAGGAGTCAATAGGATCAGTGCTGCAGCCAAAGTCTCTGTGATCGGTGCCTTGACAGTGGCGCGTCGATAGCCACGCTTATGCAGAGAATCTCCCGATGTGTCCAGACATACGGTTACTTCATCTTTCATCAAAGTGACGCGGACCGGATAATCATTGCCCTCTTCTGAAAACCAAGAAGTATGATATTTTGATTTCATGCGCTCTACCATTGCTTTTTTCATAATAGACTGAATGTCCGATGAACTAAACAGTTTACTCTTGATCGAAGTCGCTTTGGTCACCCAGAAACGACCATCTTCCGGGATATAATGTTCCCACGGAAGTGCCTTTGTCTGTTCAAACAGCTCATCAAATGTTGTGGCATGAAAGCTTCCAACTTTAAGCAAAATTCGCTCTGTTGTACGTAAAAATATATTAGCGCGGCAGATGGCTTGTGCATCACCAAGAAAAGTGACTTTTCCATCTTCGACTTTCTGAATTTCGTATCCGAGATCCAAAATTTCCCGTTTTAACACAGCCTCCAGTCCAAAATGACATGGGGCGATCAATTCAAATTGTTCCATATGATATGTTAATCCTTTCTGCATTGGCAATAGTTGTATCCAGTATACTGAATAATGGGGAGAATAGCAAATAAAATCCGCATGTTGATACTTGACTAATAGAGGGCAAAACGCATATACTTTTAAGATATGGGTAAATGCAGGCATGGAGGATTTGTAATGCAACAAGAACAAAAAAGAATGAACATATTGAGTTATCTGAAAGGGTACAAAAAAGAATGTTTTTTGAGCCCATTATTTAAGCTGTTAGAGGCTTGTTTTGATCTGACAGTGCCGCTTGTGATGGCAGCGATCATTAATAAAGGAATTGCCAGACATGACGGCGAATATATATTGCGCTATGGCGGGGTGTTGATCCTGCTTGCGCTGGTCGGTCTGACCTGCTCGATCACGGCACAATATTTTGCAGCAAAGGCGGCGGTTGGATTTGCGGCAAAGCTGCGGCATGGATTGTTTGCAAAGATTGAGAGTATTTCTTTCCGCGAAATGGATGAGATTGGTACTTCGACCATGATCACCCGTATGACCAGTGATATTAACCAGATCCAGTCTGGAACGAATATGGTACTGCGTCTGCTTTTGCGCTCGCCATTTATCGTGTTCGGTGCGATGGTTATGTCGTTTACGGTAGATGTAAAGGCGGCAGTGGTATTTGCAATCGTTATTCCGTTACTTGCGATCGTCGTTTTTGGTATCATGTTGATCACGATGCCGTTATACCGTAAAGTTCAGGAAAAACTGGATCATGTATTGGGAAGGGTTCGTCAGAATCTTACCGGTGTGCGCGTGATCCGAGCTTTTCATAAAGAGCAGGATGAGATCACCCGTTTTTCCGATGAAAATAATGCATTGACGAGAATGCAGTTAATGGTAGGACGTATTTCGGCGCTAACAAATCCGGTAACATATGTGATGATCAACGTAGCACTTGTTCTACTGTTGTGGAAAGGTGCAGTTCGTATTGACAGTGGACACATTTTACAGGGCGATATGGTTGCTTTGGTTAATTATATGTCACAGATTTTGGTAGAGCTGATCAAGATGGCCAATTGTATCGTTTTGGCGACCAAAGCAGTTGCCTGTGGAAAGCGTTTGCAGTCGGTATTTGATATGGATTCTTCGTTGAAGATAGGGGGAGAAGCAGAACCGTTACAGCAGGATGGTGCGGCTGCCGTGACGTTTGACCATGTGACGATGAGTTATCAGGGTGGAGGAGATGCAGCTTTAGAAAATTTGAACTTTGAGGCGAAGCCCGGACAGACGATCGGCATCATTGGTGGAACCGGTTCCGGTAAATCTACTCTGGTAAACTTGATCCCTCGTTTTTATGATGTATCAGAGGGCGCAGTCCTTATTGATGGACAAGATGTTCGTTCGCTGCCTCTTGATGATCTGCGTCAGTCGGTAGGTATCGTTATGCAGAAAGCGGTGTTATTTCAGGGAACGATCTACGATAATATTTTGTGGGGTAACGAGGATGCGACCGAAGAAGAGGTAATACAGGCGTTAAAGGATGCACAGGCATGGGAGTTTGTCAGTGCGAAAGAGCAGGGAATCTATACGAAAGTCGAGCAGGGCGGCCGAAATCTTTCCGGTGGTCAGAAACAGCGCCTCAGCATTGCCAGAGCGCTGGTACGCAGACCACGTATTTTGATCTTGGATGACAGCACATCGGCATTGGATTATGCAACGGATGCAAAACTGCGCAAAGCGATCCGTGAACTAACTTATCATCCGACAACGTTTATTGTTTCTCAGCGTACTTCTTCCATTTGTTATGCGGATGAAATTATTGTGTTGGATGATGGAGAAGTGGTTGGCATTGGAAACCATGAACAATTGATGGAACAGTGTCCGGTATATCAAGAGATACATCAGTCCCAGTTTCAGGACAGAAAGGAGGCGTAACGGATGGATAAAGATACGATTCGAACAATACTTTGTTATATTCGTAAACACACCTTTTTGGTGGTATTATCGTTGGTACTCGCTGCAGTGACAGTCGTTAGTACGCTGTATCTGCCAATCCTTACAGGACATGCGATCGATTGCATGATCGCAAAAGGAAAAGTGGATTTTGCTGCGCTTCGTCCCATTCTGGAGAAGATGATCGTTACGCTTGCTATTACGGGATTTTCGCAGTGGCTTATGAATGTGTGCAACAATCGCATTACGTATCTGGTTATGCGTGAGATCCGTGAGGATGCCTTTCATCACATTCATGATCTGCCATTGAAATATTTAGATGGACATCCATCCGGTGATATTGTCAGCCGTGTGATCGCAGATGTCGATCAGTTTGCGGATGGTCTGCTGCTTGGCTTTACGCAGGCATTTACCGGAGTGCTTACGATACTTGGCACATTGTTATTTATGCTGCGCGAAAATATATGGATCACGTTAGTCGTTGTACTGGTAACGCCACTTTCCTTTTTCGTGGCAGGATTTATTGCCAAAAAGACACACCGTATGTTCTTAAAACAGTCTGAAACAAGGGGTGAACAGACGGCGTTTATTGATGAAATGATCGGCAATCAGCGCGTGGTTCAGGCGTATAGTTATGAGCAAAAAGCGATGGAGCGGTTTGATGATATTAATGATCGGTTGGAGAAGTGGTCACTGCAGGCGACCTTTTTCTCCTCGACCGTGAATCCGTCTACACGTTTTGTCAACAATCTGGTGTATGCCGGTGTTGGCGTTGTCGGCGCATTTGCAGTGCTTCGCGGTGCGATCAGTGTCGGTCAGTTATCTTGTTTCTTAAGTTATGCAAATCAGTATACAAAGCCTTTTAATGAGATATCGGGTGTGATCACCGAGCTTCAAAATGCTATTGCATGTGCTGCGAGAGTGTTTGCGCTGATCGAGGAACAGGAGCAGGAACCGGATACGGAAACACCGAAGAAATTAGAGCATGTGTCCGGCCAGATCGATATCGAGCATGTTGCGTTTTCTTATGTACCATCGCAGCCGTTGATCCGTGACTTAAATCTTTCGGTGAAGCCGGGACAGCGTGTCGCGATCGTGGGACCGACCGGTTGTGGTAAGACAACATTGATCAATCTGTTGATGCGATTTTATGAGGTGAATGAGGGACGGATACTTGTGGATGGCGTGGATACGCGCCAAATGACCAGAGGGGATCTGCGAACCGGTTTCGGTATGGTGCTGCAGGATACTTGGATCAAGGATGGAACGATTTTTGATAATATTTGTATGGGTAAGTCGAACGCAACGAGAGAAGAAGTGATCGAGGCGGCGAAGTCGACACATGCGCATAGCTTTATTCGTCGTTTGCCGAACGGTTATGATACCGTGGTCAAAGAGGATGGTGATAACTTAAGTCAGGGTCAGAAACAGCTTTTATGTATTACGCGTGTTATGCTGTCAAAGCCATCTATGCTAATATTGGATGAGGCTACTTCTTCTATTGATACACGTACAGAAATACGTATTCAGAGGGCGTTTGCCAAATTGATGGAAGGACGCACCAGCTTTATTGTGGCTCATCGTTTGTCTACGATCCAAAATGCCGATATTATTTTGGTCATGAAAGATGGTAATATTATTGAGCAGGGTAACCATGAAAGCCTGATGGCAGCCGGAGGTTTTTATAAAGAATTGTATAACAGCCAGTATGCATAACACATAAGAAATACAAGTTTCCTTGTATTTCTTATGTGTATTGCAAATTTGAGCAGAGCTCAAATTTGATAACTAGCGAAAGGTAAGAAATACAAGCTTCCTTGTATTTCTTATATGTATTGCATATTTGAGCGGAGCTCAAATTTGATAACTATTTTTATTTTATAGGAAAATGCTTGTACAGCAGCGTTATGCAATGCAAAGCGCAGGCTTTGTTTTTTTACATTGATAGGAATGAGGTTTTTTATGTCACGTAAGATTTTAGCATTAGATTTAGATGGAACATTAACGGATTCGAACAAAGAGATCACGCCACGCACAAAGGAAATGATCGCTAAAATGCAGGAGCAGGGTCATATCGTTGTGCTGGCAAGTGGAAGACCGACTCCGGGTGTTCAAAGGGTAGCGGATAAGTTGCATCTTTCGGAGATGGGAGGATATATGCTTTCCTATAATGGGGCAAGAGTACAGGATTGCAAAACGGGAGAAATTCTGTTTCAGCAGACGATGCCACTGGATATGATCCCGATCTTATTCGATGAGGCGAAAGAGCATCAGATTGGAATGATGACGTATCAGAATGGAAAGATCATTTCCGGGGAGATCGTTGACGAATACATGGGACTGGAGTCACGGATCAATGGATTGGAAATATGTCCTTTCGCAGATCCGGCAGCGCAGGTCACAACGCCGGTCAATAAGTGTCTGGGGACGGCAGATCCGGAACATGCAGCACGGTTAGAAGTCCTTTTCCGAGAAAAGTATGGAGACCGTATTGACGTAGGACGCTCCGAGCCGTTTTTCTTAGAGCTTTTACCGAAACATGTGGATAAGGCGGCGTCTCTTGGCAAATTGTGTGAAGCACTGGGTCAGACCAAAGAGGATCTGATCGCTTGTGGGGATGGGTTTAATGACCGTTCTATGATCGCATTTGCAGGGCTTGGTGTAGCAATGGCAAATGCGCAGGATGTTGTTAAAGAAGTGGCTGATTATGTAACATTGTCCAATGATGAAGATGGTGTTGCACATGTCATAGAAAAGTTTATTCTTGCAAAGGCAAATTGCGGATGAAACAATTAACTTTATCCAAGCCAAATGTATTTGCAGGGTGTTTAGAATTGCAATGATTTTTGAAATGACAATTGAGTAAAAAAGGAGTGTAGAATTAGTATGAAAACATCAGATTTTGCGTATGATCTTCCGGAAGAATTGATCGCACAGGATCCACTTTCTGACAGAGCGTCTTCCCGTTTGATGATTTTGGATAAACAGACCGGGGAGATTACGCATCGCATATTTCACGATATCACAGAATACTTAAAACCGGGGGATTGTCTCGTGTTAAATGACACGAAGGTGATTCCGGCGAGATTGATCGGAGAACGTGAAGAAACAGGCGGCAAGGTTGAGGTACTGCTGCTTAAACGTGGTGAGGATAATGTTTGGGAGACCTTAGTGAAACCGGGCAAAAAGGCCAGACCCGGTACCAGGCTTGTCTTTGGTGGAGGCCTGTTACGGGCAGAAGTTGTTGATATTGTGGAAGAGGGAAATCGTTTGATCCGCTTCGAGTACGAGGGGATTTTTGAAGAGATCCTTGATCAGTTGGGACAGATGCCACTGCCACCTTATATTACACATAAGCTGGAGGATAAAAATCGTTATCAGACTGTTTATGCGAAATATGAGGGATCTGCGGCAGCGCCAACGGCAGGTTTGCATTTTACCACAGAATTATTGCAGCAGATCGAACAGATGGGTGTATCGATCGCGCGCGTGACACTGCATGTCGGACTGGGAACATTCCGCCCGGTCAAGGTTGATGATGTGGAACAGCATCATATGCATACGGAATTTTATCGTGTTACGAAGGAAGCAGCGGATCAGATCAATCAGACAAAACAGGCGGGCGGCCGCATTATTTGCGTTGGGACGACCAGTTGCCGTACGATAGAATCTGCAACCGATGACAACGGCGTCATACATCCGGGAGAGGGTGATACGAGCATCTTTATTTATCCGGGTTATCGATTTAAGATGTTAGACTGTCTGATCACTAACTTTCATTTACCGGAGTCAACGCTGCTTATGTTGGTTTCTGCGTTGGCGGGTAAGGAACATATTATGGCAGCTTATGAAGAGGCGGTAAAAGAACGTTATCGATTCTTTTCCTTTGGAGACGCGATGTTTATTTCATAGAAATGGAGGATTAGTTATGAAGAAGATGTTATTTGTGTATAATCCGATGGCGGGTAAAGAACAGATCAGTACGCATCTATCAAATATTGTGCAGGTGTTTTGCAAGGCATCTTTTGAAGTGACGATCTTTGCGACAGCAGGCCCGAAAGATGCGACTCGTATTGTAGAAGAGCGTGGCACGGAATATGATTATATTGTGTGTTCCGGTGGCGATGGTACGATGAACGAAGTTGCAACCGGGCTGATGTCTTTAGAGCAAAAACCGGTCTGTGGGTACATTCCGGCAGGAACTGTAAATGATTTTGCATCGAGCTTAAGCATTCCGAAGGTGATGGAAGAGGCAGCGTTTTTGGTGGTTAACGGAGAAGTGTTCCATTGTGATCTCGGACAGTTTAATGAGAAATATTTCACGTACGTTGCAGCTTTTGGTGCATTTACAGAAGTTTCTTATCAGACACCGCAGGAGCTTAAAAATGCGTTGGGAAAAACTGCATATTTTGTGGAGGCATTGAAACATATTGCAGAGATCAAGGTGCATCATATGAAGATCATCTATGATCAAGGCGTGATCGAAGATGATTTTTTGCTTGGACTGATCAGCAATTCTGAATCCGTGGCAGGATTTAAGGCATATCAAAACCGCGACATTAAAATGGATGATGGCTTATTAGAGGCACTGTTTATTCGTAAGATCAAAAATCCGGTGGAATTGCAGCTTGTCATCAACTCCTTGCTGACCAAAAATCTGGACTCCGAACAGTTGCTCACGATCAGCTCCAGTCATTTTCATATTGTGAGCGATGATAATATTCAGTGGACGTTAGATGGTGAGGACGGTGGATATTTTGATGAAGTAGATCTGCGATGTCATAAACGCGTACTGCCCATCATATGCGAACCCGCTGCAGTAGCAGGCATATCAACACAATTTTAAGGTTGTTTGAGGGAGTGCGAATGGGATGATATAGAGTTTAGTGGAGGAGATTTATGCAATACTATTTTGCTCCGTTGGAGGGGATTACCGGTTATTTGTATCGGAATATTCATCATAAACATTTTCCGGGGATAGACAGATATTATTCACCGTTTGTTGTGACGAGAGATGGCGGGATTATGAAACGCAAAGAGCTGCGCGATATTTTACCGGAAAATAACAGAGAGGTTACATTGATCCCGCAGATCCTTACCAATCATGCAGAGAATTTTTTGTGCGCTGCAGAGACAATGTATGAACTTGGTTATCAGGAAGTAAATTTGAATCTCGGATGTCCTTCCGGCACTGTGACAGGCAAGGGAAGGGGATCCGGTTTTTTGAAATGGGAAAATCGCAGTAAGCTGCAGCATTTCTTGGAAGAGATTTATCAATACGCCAAGCCAAAGATTTCGATAAAAACAAGAATTGGCTGGGAAGATCCGGAAGAGTTTACGGACTTATTGCAGTTATATAACACATTTCCAATCTGTGAATTGACGATTCATCCGCGAACCAGAACGGAGATGTACCGGGAGGGCGTACACCGGGAAATATTTAGGCAGGCATATAAGACAAGCGCGAATCCGGTGTGTTATAATGGAGATATAAAAACAGAAGATGATGTCCGTGAATTGGGACAGGAATTCCCGCAACTTTCGTCTGTTATGATCGGACGGGGATTGCTTTCTAACCCTGGTCTTGTCAGTGGAATTGTGGGGAAGGATACCGGCAAGCAGGAGTTAGAAGCATTTTATTATGAGTTGTTTGATGCGTACCAACAGGAACTGTCCGGGGACGTGCATTTGTTACATAAGATGAAAGAGCTGTGGATTTTTATGGCACCGCAGTTTACGGAGCATGAAAAGTATCTCAAGCAGATCAAAAAGAGCCGTAAATTATCGGAGTATGAAACCGTTGTTCGAAAGTTATTTTATGAACAGGAGTTGGCTTAACGAAGGGAGGGCTTTCTTTATGGGGAAATTTCAGAGAGTATTTGTCATTGTATTGGATTCTTTAGGGTTTGGCGCAATGCCGGATGCAGAGCAGTACGGCGATAGCAATGTGGATACCATTGGACATATTGCTGAAAAGATGCAGCTTCATATACCAAATCTGCAGAAACTTGGCGCAGCAAATATCCGACCGATCAATGGAGTAGCGTCCGTTACGGAACCTTTGGCTAAGGTGACAAAATTGTGTGAAAAAAGCCACGGCAAGGATACGATGACCGGGCATTGGGAGATGATGGGACTATATATTACCAAGCCATTTAAAACATTTACGGACACCGGATTTCCATCGGAGCTGATCGCAGAACTTGAGAAACAGACCGGACGAAAGATCATTGGGAATAAGAGCTGCAGTGGTACGGTGATCCTGGATGAACTGGGCGAAGAAGAGATTAATGAGGGACATTTGATCGTTTATACATCGGCCGATTCGGTGCTGCAGATCTGCGGTAACGAGGAGACGATGGGACTTGACACGCTATACCATTATTGCGAGATCGCAAGAGAACTTACGATGCGTGATGAATGGAAGGTGGGGCGTGTCATCGCAAGACCATACGTTGGCAAAAAGCGTGGGGAGTTTGTGCGTACTTCTAATCGCCACGACTATGCGTTGAAGCCGTTTGGCAGAACGGCATTAAATGCGTTAAAAGATGCCGGTCTGGATGTTATCTCTGTTGGAAAGATTTTTGATATCTTTGATGGAGAAGGTCTGACAGAATCCAACAAATCCAAAAGTTCTGTGCATGGTATGGAACAGACCATCGATATTGCAAAGCGCAATTTCAAGGGATTATGCTTTACTAATCTGGTGGATTTTGATGCGCTGTGGGGCCATCGCCGTAATCCGATCGGTTATGGAGAAGAGATAGAACGGTTTGACAAGAAACTTGGTGAATTGCTGGAAGTTTTGCGGGAAGATGATCTTGTGATCCTGACAGCGGATCATGGCAACGATCCGACTTACACCGGAACCGATCATACGAGAGAAAAGGTACCGTTTATTGCATACTCACCGTCGATGAGGCAGGGAGGCAATTTGCCGGAGCAGCAGACGTTTGCAGTGATTGGAGCAACGATCGCAGATAATTTTGGAGTAGAGATGCCGGAAGGAACAATAGGACATTCAATATTACAAATTTTGTAACCAAAAATGATATTTTTAACATGATAGCGATGCTATGATAATAGCCATCGCTATAGTTTATTGATGGCAGGATTCACTATATAGTGGCTGCAAAATATAATTAGACCATTAATATAATAAGCAATATGTGGTTGTGCGAGATAATGAGGGATGGGAAGTTTGAATTATAAACATGTTGCAGCAGAAATGAGGTATGATGGAATGAACAAGAATTTATTTGCGGTAACGCCACCGATGGGGTGGAACAGTTACGATTATTATGATACCGGTGTTACGGAGGAACAGGTTAAAGCGAATGCGGATTACATGGCAAAGTACTTAAAACAGTATGGCTGGGAATATATTGTCGTTGACATTGAGTGGTACAGTTATGATGCAGGCAGTCAACGAGATCGTTACCAGTATATACCATTTTGGGATGTTGCCATGGATGAGTATTCCAGATTGATGCCGTGCGAGCAGCGTTTTCCATCGGCGGCGGGTGGCAAGGGATTCGCACCTCTTGCACAATATGTCCATGATCTGGGGCTTAAATTTGGTATACACATTATGCGTGGAATACCGAGAAATGCAGTGCATGCGCACGCTAAGATCTTACATTCCACCCACACGGCAAATGAGATCGCACAGCCGAATAACATTTGTGAGTGGAATCCGGATATGTATGGAATTGATCCGGCGGCAGAAGGAGCGCAGGAATATTATGATTCTCTGCTTGCGTTGTATGCTCAGTGGGGTGTTGATTTCATCAAATGTGATGACATATGCCGTATGGATATGCCGACAGCCAAAGAAGAAATACGAATGTTGTCGGAGGCGATTGAACAATGCGGTCGGCCGATTGTTCTTAGCTTGTCCCCGGGACCGGCTAAGATTGAGGAAGCGTGGTATTATGAAACGCATGCGAATATGTGGCGTATCACAGATGATTTTTGGGATGACTGGCAGTTACTTGTGCCAATGTTTGAACGTTGCGAGCTTTGGCAGAGCCATGTGACCAAAGGCTGCTATCCGGACTGTGACATGCTTCCGGTCGGTAAGCTTGGAAAAGGCTTTGCGGATGAGCGGGATACTCGTTTTACGAAAGAGGAACAGATTACGATGATGACACTGTGGTCAGTGTTCCGTTCGCCGATGATGATCGGTGCGGACTTGCCACAGCTTGATGACTGGACGAAGTCATTACTGACGAATGCCGACGTATTACATCTGTTGTCTCATTCGTCCGGAGCCAGACAAATGATGCGTGATAACAGACAGGCTGTGTGGTGTACCAAAGATACAGATGGCAAACATACCTACATTGCGGTATTTAATCTGCAGGATCAGGCAGGTGATGTGAGTCTGCCTTGGGATGCGATCGAGCGGTACGGCATTACAGCAAATATAGCGAAGGAATTGTGGAGTGGTGACCAACAGGATCTACGCAATTGTGAGGCAGTGTCAGTAGCTGCTCATGGCGCCAAATTATTCCGTTTATAAGAACAACACGAAACCCCGCATTCTGCATATAATACTATGAACTTTTTCGTATTGGAGATTAGTATATGTGTGGAATTGCGGGATTTTTTGATGGAAATGCAGACTTTACAGCAAATCGTGAAAAGTATGAAAACATATTACAAAAGATGCAGCAAAGTATTTTGCATCGTGGACCGGATGAGCAGGGGATCTACTTAGGAAAACGGGCGGGATTAGCGCATACCAGACTTTCGATCATTGACCTCAAAGATGGCTCCCAGCCTATGAGCAGACGCAGAGGAAAGAATTCTTATCAGATTGTTTATAATGGTGAGATCTATAATGCAGGGGAACTTCGCAAAATGTTGCAGCAGAAGGGATGGCGTTTTCAGACTACATCAGATACAGAAGTGATCTTGTTGGCTTTTTTGGAATATGGACCGGAGTTTGTCATACGGCTTAATGGCATTTTTGCCTTTGCTATTTTGGATGAACGGCATGATACCTTATATTTGTATCGGGATTCTTTTGGAATCAAGCCATTGTTTTATACGCAGCAAAATGGAATGGTACTGTTTGGATCGGAACCCAAAGCGATCCTGTCGTATCCGGGTGTGAAAGCGCAGCTTGATGAGAAAGGATTATGTGAGCTGCTTGGTATGGGACCGGCTCGTATACCAGGGTCGGGATTGTATCATGGATTTTCGGAAGTCAAACCGGGCTGTTATCTGACCGTGAATCGTTATGGCTTGCAAAACAGACAGTATTGGAGATTGTCCAGTCATCCACATGAAGATGATTACGATACGACCATTGCCAAAACAAGACAGATGTTAGTTGATGTCATTGAGCGTCAAATGGTATCGGATGTGCCGATCTGTACTTTTTTGTCCGGCGGGGTGGATTCCAGTGTGGTTTCTGCTGTGTGTGCAGCCAAACTGCGCAGGCAGGGGAAACAGCTTGTCACGTATTCGTTTGATTTTACCGGTAATCAAAAATATTTCAAAGCCAATTCTTTCCAGCCATCTCAGGATCGGCCGTATGTCGACAAAATGGTCGAATACCTGGGATCGGAACATCATTATTTAGAGTGTGATTATCAAACACAGGCAGATCTGCTGTATGATTCTGTGGAAGCGCATGATATGCCATGTATGGCGGATGTAGATTCTTCATTGGTGTATTTTTGCCAGTTGGTCGGTAGACAGCATAAGGTGGTTTTGACCGGAGAATGTGCAGATGAAGTATTTGGTGGATATCCGTGGTTTCACCGGGCAGAATTTTTGCAGAGTGGGACGTTTCCATGGACGCCGGATCTTGCACCTCGTAAAATGCTATTGTTAGACGAGGTACGTGAGAGCTTGCCGATGGATGCGTTTGTACAGGAAATGTATGACCGGTCGGTACGAGAGGTGACAATCCTTCCCGGAGAAGATGAGATCGAAACGAATCGCAGGCAGATCGGTTATTTGAACATTCGTTATTTTATGCAGACACTGCTCAATCGCATGGACAGAACAAGTATGCATTCCGGACTGGAAGCAAGAGTACCATTTGCCGATCGTGCATTGGTTGACTATATATTTAATGTTCCTTGGGAAATGAAAGCCAAAGACGGACTGGTAAAAAATGTGCTTAGGCAGGCTTCGCGGGGACTGTTGCCGGATGAAATATTGTTTCGACGCAAAAGCCCATATCCTAAGAGTTATGATCCGTATTATGAAACATTATTGGGAACAAGACTGCAGCAGGAAATTGAAGACTCGAAAGCGCCGATCCTGCAGATCGTGGATCGAAAGAAAGTACAAAAGTTTATCGACAGCACCAAAGATTATGGAAAACCTTGGTATGGACAGTTGATGGCAGGTCCACAGATGTTAGCATATTTGTTGCAGATTAATTATTGGTTAAAAACGTATTCCGTAGAACTGATCTAGCACAGCGCCGATTAGTTACGTTGCTCAAACTTCGCATATCCGAAACTTTTTGATATGCGAAGTTCGAATTCTTAAGAATTCTTAAGATTACGCTGCTATTGTTGACAAGGTAACAGACCTATGGTGTACTAAAGATGTAACTAACGGAAGTTCTGTATAAAGTAGATTGTTTTTTTGTATCTAAAGTATCTATTTTTACATGTGAAAAGTGACATGGGTGAGGAGGAGCAAATGAAAAAGAAACGAATAAGGAAAGGTCAGGTGATTACTATGAAAGAAATGATCAAAGGGATGGTGTTTGTAGCATTGGCATTGGTCGTAGTATTGGGACTGGAAAGCAGAGTTGATGCTGCGGGCAGGACGGTACGCATTTCAAAAAAGAATTTTCCAAGTAAAGCTGTTCGTGTAGAGTTGAAACAGCGATGGGATGAGGATAGTGATGGGAAACTCAGTCCATCTGAAATCAAGAAGGTAAAATATTTAATTGTTTTTGCGTCAGAGGATGAGAAAAAGACATCACTAAAAGGAATGCAATACTTTTACAATTTGAAGAGTGTTGATTTGGATGTTCAGACGATGAATCATATTGATCTGCGAAAAAATAAAAAGCTGGAGAGCTTGGAAATCTCCGGAAAAAAATTATCTGGTCTAAAATTTTATGGCAGGAACTTGAAAACAGTGGATATCAGTGTAGAGCAATATAAAGGGGATCTTAATTTGAAAAATCTGCCAAAATTAGAAAAAGTCTCTATATCATCGGATGGCAAATATAATAAAATAGACTTATCCGGTTCTAAGGTGCAATCGATTGATATTGGAGATCATTGGACAAGTGTGAAGTATCTTGATTTCTCTAATTGCAAGAGGCTGCAATATGCAACGGTGCAATTGCGTAATCTTGGCAAGATGAAAATGAAAGGTTCTAATGGATTGAGATCATTGGATTTGGAGACGTATTATCCTGAGGACAGTACAATTCGAAAGGTTGATGTGAGTCGTATGAGAGATTTAGTATTTCTTAATCTGTATGGAAGTAAAATATCACAATTGTCTGTAAAAAATAATAAGAAATTAGAGGTGTTGAATGTTCACGGTACTAATCTTAAAAAGTTGAATCTATCTGTGAACAAAAAGCTGCAGACATTAGATGTTGGCAGTACGAAGATTAAAAAATTGGATTTGTCTGCCAACAAAAAAATACGAGAACTTGATGTAAGCCACACGAAAATTAGAACGTTAAATCTCTCGGCCAACAAAAAAATACGGGAATTTCGTTGCGGAAATAATAGGATAACAAAGATGTTTTCCCTGCCAAATCCGGAACGAGTGGAGCTGTTAGATATCAGCAATACGAAGATGAAAAGCCCTAATTTAAAACGGTATACTGCATTGAAAGAATTATATGCCAACGGTATTTCGGCGACTTCCTTGGATCTAAAAAAATGTCGAAAATTAGAGTACATTTATTTGAACGATACGAAATATTTGAAAAAGCTGGATCTTTCCAAGCAGAAGCTTTTGATCAATGTAGAATTTAGGAGAAGTAATGTAGAAGAGCTTGATATCCGTGCTACTACGAGAGTTTGTGATCAGGATGAGGGAGGACGTGGCATTGGATTTGATGATTGTAAAAAACTTCGTAAGGTCATTCACAACAAAAATTGGCGATATCTGTATTGGTTTCAAAATAGCGCAGAGGCCGAAGGATTGAATGTTATGTGGATTTCCGTATAAATGGTCATTCCTTACAGTGCACAGATCAAAATAATGTTAATAAATGTGAAGAATGTTCTTGAACTGGGCGGTTTGGTGTCGTATAATGATAAAGATGTACCATTATGAGAAAATGTCTGGAGCGCCTGTTGCGACAATAGGTGGCAGGCAAGATCTGCAAAGAAACAGTATAGAACTGGAATTTACAAAATATTTCATTTTAAGGAGGAACAAACTATGAATTTCGGCTATTTTGATGACGACAACAGAGAGTATGTCATCACCAAACCAAACACACCGGCACCTTGGTGTAACTATCTTGGCTCACCGGAGTATGGCGCAATCATTTCGAATAACGCAGGTGGATACAGCTTCGTAAAGAGTGGAGCGAACGGACGTATTTTGCGTTATCACTTCAACAGTGATGATACACCGGGCCGTTATATCTATCTTCGTGATGATGAGAATGGTGACTATTGGTCAGCATCCTGGCAGCCGGTTGGCAAGGACTTAAACGAATATAAGAGCGAAGTTCATCACGGTACTGCTTATACAAAGATGTTTGCAGAGTATGCCGGAATTAAATCAGAGGCAATGTATTATGTGCCATTGAATAAAGTATATGAAGTATGGTGCTGTAAAGTAACCAATACATCAGACAAGCCTAGAAAGATTTCTGTATTCGGTTATGCAGAACTTTCTAACGATGACAATTACAATCAGGATCAGGTAAACCTGCAGTATTCTCTCTGCACGACCAACACCAGCTTCCGCAAGAACAAGATCTATCAGCAGATCAACTTAAACTGGTACAAAGGTCCGGACGGAAGTAATGGTAAAGAGCGTTTCTTCGGTCTGGCAGGACAGCCTGTGACATCTTACAACGGTGATAAGGAAGCTTTCATTGGTTTGTACCATGATTACGGCAATCCGGTAGCAGTAGAGCGTGGTAAATGCGATGGCATATGCAATTACAACGAGAACAGTTGTGGTGCACTGCATACAGCATTAGAGCTTGCTCCGGGCGAGACAAAGACGATGGCATTCTTACTTGGTAAGTACAAAGAGTCTGATGCAGATAAGATCATTGCTGCATATGAAGATGTTTCCGTATGTGACAAAGAGATCGAGGAGTTAAAGAAATACTGGCATGCTAAGCTTGAGAACTTCAAGATCAATACACCAAGCCCGGCATTTAACAGTATGGTAAATACATGGAATGCATATCAGTGCTTCTTAACCTTTACTTGGTCCAGAGCAGCATCTTTCATTTATTGTGGTGAGAGAAACGGATATGGTTATCGTGATACTGTTCAGGATATTCAGGGTGTTATTCATACTGATCCAGAGGCAGCTTTGGATAAGATCCGTTTTATGTTATCTGCGCAGGTAGATAATGGTGGCGGACTTCCATTAGTTCGTTTTGATCATGAGGAGCGTGCAGGACACGAGGGCACACCGGATGATCCGGATTATGTACGCGAGACAGGCCATCCGGCTTATCGTGCAGACGATGCATTATGGTTGTTCCCGACAGTTTATAAGTACATCTCTGAGACAGGTAATCTGGACTTTATGGATGAGGAGATCACTTGGTCTAATATTGAGAAGAAAGCAACAGTTTATGAGCATTTGCAGAAAGCAATTGATTTCTCAATGAACCATTTGGGACCACACGGTCTTCCGGCAGGATTGCATGCAGACTGGAACGATTGTCTCCGTCTTGGTGCACAGGGTGAGTCTTCTTTCGTAGCATTGCAGCTTTACTATGCATTTACGATCATGCGTTACTTTGCAGAGAAGAAGAACGATACAGAGTATATTGCATATTTGGATAAGACACAGAAAGAGATTGGCGATAAGATCAACGATCTGTGGTGGGAAGATGACCGCTACAATCGTGGATTTAAGGATACCGGCGAATTGATCGGTTCCAAGAACGATCCGGAAGCAAGTATGTGGCTCAATCCACAGACTTGGGCAGTTATCTCCGGTCATGCTTCCAAAGAGCAGGCTGAGATCGCAATGGAATCTGTAGAGCGCGAGTTGAATACCGCTTATGGTGCTAAGGTGATGGCACCATCTTATGTAGATCATTATTTTGATGGCGCATTGGCTGGTTTGTTCCCACCATCAACCAAAGAGAATGGTGGTATTTTCTCTCAGACACAGGGCTGGTTGATCTTGGCAGAAGCTTTGATGGGACATGGTGACAAAGCATTCCAGTATTTTGAGGAAAGTTCACCATCTTCTCAGAACGACAAGGCTGAGATCCGTAAATTGGAGCCATATGTACACGGACAGTACACAGAGGGTGACGAGAGCCCATTCCATGGACGTTCTCATGTACACTGGCTGACTGGAACAGCTTCCACTTGTATGGTAGGCTGCGTTGAGGGTATCTGCGGTATCCGTCCTGATTTAGATGGACTTCGTGTTGCTCCAACGATCCCAAGTGATTGGAAAGAAATGACAATGGAAAAGAATTTCCGTGGCAAGAAAATCGTTATCAAAGTAGAAAATCCGAACGGCGCACAGGCTGGATTTAAGGAGTTCTATATTAATGGTGAGAAGCAGGATGATAATTACATCCCTGCAGACAAGCTTACTGATGTTACAGAAGTAAGAATGGTAATGTAATCACCAAATCCTTAGTTCTTAAGGCGCAGGTATTTGCCTGACATTAAGACATGAAGTGAGTTGGATAGCTGTATACGAGGAAGTGTACAGTGCTTAATAATGCAAAAAAGACGCCTCATGCCTTTGGTATGAGGTGTCTTTTCGTAATGGAGGATGAGGAAATGAGTAGTTATAGTTACGACCCAAAATCATTAAAAGCAGAAGAGTTTATCAATCACGAAGAAATTTTAGAGTCTCTCGATTATGCCGAGAAGAACAAAAATAACAAGGAGCTTCTTCGTCAGATCCTCGATAAGGCAAAACTGGCAAAGGGTATCAGCCATAAGGAAGCGGCTGTGTTAATGCAGTGTGACATTCCGGAAGTTAATGAAGAGATTACAAAATTAGCAATGGAGATCAAAGAAAAGTTTTACGGACAGCGTATTGTCATGTTTGCTCCACTGTATTTGTCAAATTATTGTGTCAATGGATGTACCTATTGTCCGTATCATCACAAAAATAAGCATATTCCTCGTATCAAACTGACTCAGGAGCAGATCCGTGATGAGGTTATCGCATTGCAGGATATGGGACATAAGCGTCTCGCAATCGAAGCGGGCGAGGATCCGGTCAACAATCCACTGGAATATATCTTGGAAAGTATTGAAACCATCTACAGCATTAAGCATAAGAATGGCGCCATTCGTCGTGTGAATGTCAATATTGCTGCTACAACTGTAGAAAATTATACCAAATTAAAAAATGCCGGCATTGGAACGTATATCCTGTTTCAGGAGACATACAACAAAGAATCTTATGAACAGCTTCATCCAACCGGACCAAAGCATGATTACGCTTACCATACAGAGGCGATGGACCGAGCTATGGAAGGTGGCATTGATGATGTCGGACTGGGTGTATTGTTTGGCCTGGAGGGCTATATGTATGAATTGGTCGGCATTTTGATGCATGCGGAACATTTGGAAGCAGCACAGGGAGTTGGCCCGCATACGATCAGCGTACCGCGTATCTGTCCGGCAGATGACATTGACACTGCAGACTTTAGCAATGCAGTACCGGATGAGATCTTTGAAAAGATCGTTGCGGTAATCCGTATTGCGGTACCATACACCGGAATGATCGTATCAACACGCGAGTCACAGCGCACACGTGAAAAAGTGTTGAAACTCGGTATTTCTCAGATCAGTGGAGGGTCCCGTACGAGTGTCGGCGGATATACAGAGCCGGTGCGTGATGACAGTTCAGCGCAGTTTGATGTGAGTGATACAAGAAGTCTGGATGAGGTAGTTAATTGGCTGATGAAGCTTGGCTATGTACCAAGTTTTTGTACTGCCTGCTATCGTGCGGGGCGTACCGGTGACCGTTTCATGTCTCTTTTGAAGTCAGGACAGATTGTAAACTGCTGTCACCCTAATGCGTTAATGACTCTGAAAGAATATTTGGAAGATTATGCATCGCCGGAGACAAAGAAAATTGGTGAAGAATTGATCGCAAAAGAAATCTTAAAAGTACCGAATGAGAAGGTACGTGCCAAAGCAATGGAATATTTGTCTGAATTAAATGATGGGAAAAGAGATTTCCGCTTTTAAGGTGCGCGCAAGTATGCTATAATGAGCCTAAAAACAACCAAAAGATAGGTGGACAATGGAAAAAATAAAGACAGATGTAGTTGTTGTCGGGACGGGTGCTGCAGGATTGTATCATGCGCTGCATCTTCCGAAAGAACTGCAAATATGTATGATAACCAAAGATGAAGTTGATCGGAGTGATTCTTTTTTAGCGCAGGGGGGAATGTGTATGCTGCGTGATGAAGAGGACTATGACGGCTATTTTGAAGATACGATGCGGGCAGGCCATTATGAGAACGATCCGAAATCTGTAGAGATCATGATACGTTCTTCGAGGCAGATCGCTAAGGAGTTGCTCGGTTATGGCGTAGATTTTGAACGAGATGACAATGGATTGGTGTTTACCCGCGAGGGTGGACATGGCAGACCGCGCATCCTGTTTCACGAAGACATTACCGGCAAGGAGATCACCAGCACTTTGTTGGAAAGGGCCAGAGAACGCAGTAATATTACGATCTTAGAGCATACGACGATGATCGACATTATAGAGAATGAGTCAGGATGTGCCGGGATTGTAGCGAAAATGTCAGATGGCACTTTGCGGGAGATGTATGCAAAGTTTACGGTTCTTGCCAGCGGTGGTCTTGGCGGTTTGTACCAGCACTCGACAAATTTCCGGCATATTACCGGTGATGCGCTTGCAATCGCATTATGTCATGGGATAGAGATGGAACATATTGACTATATTCAGATCCATCCGACAACGTTATATTCCGAGAAGCCGGGACGGAGATTTCTTATTTCTGAATCGGTTCGAGGAGAAGGTGCAATACTGCTTGACAAAAATAAGCAGAGATTTTGTGATGAATTGCAGCCACGAGATGTAGTGACAGCGGAGATTCATAAACAAATGAAAAAGGATGGAACGCCTTTTGTATGGCTTTCCATGGAAAAGATACCGGAGGAAGAGATCCGCAGTCATTTTCCAAATATTATGCAGCAGTGTTTGGAAGAGGGATATGATCCGACGAAAGAGTGTATTCCGGTTGTTCCCGCGCAGCATTATTTCATGGGCGGAATACGTGTAGACCATGAGAGTAAGACAAGCATGAACCGTTTGTATGCTGTCGGTGAGACATCCTGCAATGGCGTACATGGAAAGAATCGTCTTGCCAGCAATTCCTTGTTGGAATCTATGGTATTTGCAGAGCGTGCAGCAGTCCAGATCAAGGAACTTTTGCCGGATACCGACTGGGAGCAGATCATGGATGGTTCTCCGGTTGACGAAACAAAATATAAGGACTTGAAAGGCTTGCAGCAACATTATAAAGATGTGGTTTTGCAGGAAATCGAGGCAGAGAAGAAACGACATTAGAAACAAAGCAATGATGTTGCAGGTCGGGCAGCAATGATGTGATGACATTTATAGCAGGGTTGCCGGAAGTTGATAGAGACGAAGCAACAGATGATAGACAGGAGGATAAGATGAAAGATCCGATTACATATCGTGTCAATGCTGATCGATTGATCCGCATGGCATTGGAGGAAGATATTACAAGCGAAGATTTATCTACGAATTGTGTGATGCCGGAGTACCAGAAGGGCGAGGTACAGTTGATCTGTAAACAGGATGGCGTCATTGCCGGACTTGGTGTGTTTAAACGTGTATTTGAATTGTTAGATGATACAGTAAGCTTTGATATGCGTGTGGAAGATGGCGATGAAGTTACAGTGGGTCAGTTAATGGCCGTTATTACCGGAGATATTCGTGCATTGCTGTCCGGAGAGAGAACAGCATTAAATTATTTGCAGCGCATGAGCGGTATTGCTACGTATACACGATCCATTGCCAAGATGTTAGAGGGCAGTGGCACGACATTGTTAGATACCCGCAAAACCACACCAAATATGCGCATTTTTGAAAAATATGCTGTGAAAGTAGGTGGCGGCAGCAATCATCGTTTTAACCTTTCAGATGGTGTTATGTTGAAGGACAATCACATTGGCGCAGCAGGAAGCATTACGAAAGCGGTCAAGATGGCGAAAGAATACGCATCTTTCGTGCATAAGATCGAGGTGGAAGTTGAGAACTTGGACATGGTAAAGGAAGCGGTAGAAGCGGGCGCTGATATTATTATGTTGGATAACATGTCTCCGGAACAGATGAAAGAAGCCATCCAGATCATTGATGGCAGAGCGTTGACCGAATGTTCCGGCAATGTTACCAAAGAAAATATTCAGAATATGATCGATGTTGGTGTGGATTATGTTTCAAGTGGAGCATTGACACATTCTGCACCGATTATGGACATATCCTTAAAAAATCTTCATGCAATTTAAGGAATTATAAACGACTAAAAAACGGCGAAAGATGATACTGTATCTTTCGCCGTTTCAATTTTCCTTAAAAATAAGGTGCCAAATTATATTTTGACACCTTATGAAATCGTGCGTTTATACAATAGTAATTGTGGTTTTATTACCGGGCAATTACAGTTTTGCTAACTCTTGGAACTGATCCTTTAAGCAGGTATATAGATTCTTGTAGATCTGATGATACTTATCATACTCTGCTGTTGCCTTTGGATCAGCATGGCATTCCTTCGCAGGATCAGTGTGGATCATCTGACGGCAGGCGGATTCTACGCTTTCGTACAGTCCGGCACCAACACCGGCAAGAATAGCAACACCGAGAGCAGGACCCTCTGTTGCGGTTACGGTCTTAACGTCGCAGCCAAACATATCAGCCATCATCTGACGCTGAACGGCATTCTTGGCACCGCCGCCACAAGCCATCATTTCAGAAACTTCGATTCCCATTTCCTTGATGATATCGTTGCAGTCTGTCAAAGAGTACTGAATACCTTCCATTACGGCTCTAGCCATATCAGCGGTTGTATGCATACTGGATAAACCGAAGAATACGCCACGGCAGTTTGGATCGACATGAGGCGTTCTCTCACCATTTAAGTATGGGAGGTAGATCAAACGGTTTGCTCCGATCGGAGTTTTCTGTACATCTGCATTGATCAGATCAAAAGCACCGCATCCCTGCTCTTTTGCCTTACGAGCATACTCTGTTCCGATATTTTCCTGGAACCAAGCGAGGGAATATCCGGCAGCCTGTGTTACACCCATAACATGCCATGCACCTGGAACAGCGCAGCAGAAAGTATGTACACGACCCTTAGGATCAATAGAGATGTTGTTGCTGTGTGCGAAAACGACACCACTTGTACCGATCGTGGTAAATGCTTTACCGTCCTCTACGACGCCGGTACCTACAGCAGCGGCAGCATTATCGCCGGCACCACCTACGACAACAGTAGAAGTAGAAAGACCTGTCTTAGCAGCAATCTCTGGTAAGATCGTTCCGGTTACTTCCGGAGATTCATATACTTTTGCAAGAAGACTCTTGTCGATATCTAAGATCTCAAGAAGTTCATCAGACCACTGGCGTTTTGGTACATCCAACAGCTGCATACCGGAGGCATCAGAAACCTCTGTTGCAAATTCACCGGTCAAGATGTAACGAACATAATCCTTTGGCAGGAGAATGTGTTTACATTTTGCGTAGTTTTCAGGCTCGTTATTACGAACCCACAGAATCTTAGAAGCAGTAAATCCTGTCATGGCAGGGTTGGCTGTGATCTCGATCAACTTTTCTGCGCCAACTTTTTCTGTTATTTCTTCACATTCTTTTTCGGTACGCTGGTCACACCAAATGATGGAAGGACGGATCACCTCGCCCTGCTCGTCGAGCATGACAAGACCGTGCATCTGACCGGAGATACCAAGACCCTTGATATCATCTGCGGCGACACCGGAATCTTTTACGACTTTTGTGATCGTCTCTAACGCAGCATCACGCCAGTCTTCCGGTTTCTGCTCTGCCCAGCCGTTGTGTGGTGTGTACAAAGGATAGTCTTTGCTTGCGGAAGCAATTACTTCTCCCTTTTCATCGAAAAGTACGGTTTTGGTTGAGGATGTTCCCAAATCAATACCAATTAAATAGTTCATATGAAACCTCCTTCGGTTAAAATGTTTTGTATTTTTACACGGAAAGACACGCTGCCGAAACAGTGTGTCTTTCCTATAAAATGTTACTATATTATTGTAAGGATCAGATTACATAAATGGATTCTCTGTCTTGTAAAGCATTCCCTTAGGCTGGTTGAAGCCGATCTCATCTACATCAACACCGATGTATTTGAATACTTCGTAAAGAGCCTTTCCATAATGACCGAATGCTACAGCACCATGATGAGGGTAGTTGCCTTCGATCAATACATGACGGTAGAAACGACCCATCTCTGGGATTGCGAAGATACCGATCGCACCAAAGGAACGAGTTGCAACCGGAAGAACTTCACCGTGTGCGATGTAAGCACGAAGTTTTGCATCAGCAGTACTCTGCAGACGGAAGAAAGTGATGTCTCCAGGTACAATGTCTCCCTCGAGAGTTCCGTTTGTAACCTCCTCTGGAAGAGAACGAGCCATGATCATCTGGTTCTTCATCTCGCAGAAGGAAAGCTTTGTGGAAGCTGTGTTACCACAGTGGAAGCCCATGAAAGTATCTTTCAATGTGTAATCGAATTTGCCCTTGATATCTTCTTCGTAAATATCCGGTGTAACAGTATTGTTAATGTCGAGAAGAGTAACCGCATCGTTGCTGACAACAGTTCCGATAAACTCACTCAATGCACCATAGATATCAACTTCGCAGGAAACAGGGATACCCATCTTTGTCAGACGGCTGTTTACATAGCAAGGAACGAAACCAAACTGTGTCTGGAATGCAGGCCAGCATTTACCGGCGATCGCAACGAACTCACGGTATCCTTTGTGATCCTCGATCCAGTCAAGGAGAGTGATCTCATACTGAGCAAGTTTCTCAAGGATCTCAGGTTTCTTGTTGCCTGCGCCAAGCTCTGCTTCCATATCCTTAACAACATCAGGGATACGAGCATCTCCGGCATGGTTATTGAATGCTTCAAACAAGTCAAGCTCAGAGTTCTCTTCAATTTCAACATTCAAGTTGTAAAGCTGCTGGATAGGAGCATTACAAGCTAAGAAGTTCAATGGACGAGGACCAAAGCTGATGATCTTTAAGTGATCCAAAGCGTAGATTGCTTTTGCAATCGGAACGAACTCATGGATCATATCAGCGCATTCCTCAGCGTTTCCTACCGGATACTCTGGGATATAAGCTTTTACATTGCGAAGCTTTAAGTTATAGCTTGCATTTAACATACCGCAGTAAGCATCACCACGACCCTGTACCAGGCCGCCATCCTTGGATGTCTCTTCTGCAGCAGCTACAAACATCTTAGGTCCATCAAAGTGTTTTGCAAGTAATGTCTCAGAGATCTCCGGACCAAAGTTACCAAGGTATACGCAAAGTGCGTTACATCCGGCTTTCTTAATGTCCTCCAAAGCCTGTACCATGTGGATCTCGCTCTCAACGATACAAACAGGACATTCATAAATGTCAGCCTCATCATATTTTGCCTTGTAAGCTTCTACAAGGTTCTTTCTTCTTGTGACAGAGAGTGACTCTGGGAAGCAGTCTCTGCTCACAGCTACAATACCAATTTTCATTTTAGGCATGTTGTTCATAATATTATTTCGTCCTTTCTTGATTTAAGTATTACCGGAAGAATATGTGGATCTTAAGAGTGGGATCCGCAAAAAATATACTGCGGCCCGGCAACCGCTCGCTATAAAATATTTTATCTCATTTCTGCATGTTTTGCAATGGAAAAAAGAGTGGATATTCGGACAAAAAACTGGAGAAAATTCCCCATAAAATATTGACCTTCGCAGGATACTAGAGTAATATTCCATTAGATTATGCATGTGGAGGATGACTATGGGAGATTACATTATTGAATTAAAAAATATTTCCAAATGTTATGAGGGGGACACTGCCGCCGTTGATAATGTTTCTTTATCGATCGCAAAAGGTGAATTTGTAACGTTATTAGGTCCGTCCGGGTGTGGCAAGACGACGATCCTGCGAATGATCGGTGGATTTGAGCTGCCGACGTCCGGCCAGATATTGCTGGGCGGTAAGGATATCAGTAAACTGCCACCCAATGAGCGTCCGATCAACACCGTATTTCAGAAATATGCGTTATTTCCTTATTTGAATATATACGATAACATTGCGTTTGGCCTCAAGTTAAAGAAATTACCCAAAGATGTCATTGACGAGAAAGTGCGCCATGTATTAGATGTGGTGGATCTGGAGGGCTTTGAAAGGCGAAGGGTGCATACGTTATCCGGTGGTCAGCAGCAGCGTGTGGCGATTGCACGTGCGATCGTCAACGAGCCGGAGATCTTGCTTTTGGATGAACCGCTTGGTGCATTGGATTACAAAATGCGCAAAGAGATGCAGCTGGAGCTGAAATTAATGCATGAACAACTTGGCATCACATTTATTTTTGTGACGCACGATCAAGAGGAAGCACTTACCATGTCGGATAAGATCGTTGTCATGTCCAATGGTGAGATTCAGCAGGTTGGTACGCCGGAGGAGATCTACGATGAGCCAAAGAATGCTTTTGTAGCGGATTTTATCGGAGAAAGCAATATTTTTAACGGTGTTATGACAGGGCACAAGAAGGTCTCTTTCTGCCAAACAGAGTTTGATTGTGTGGATGACATTAAAGAGGGACTGCGTGTACAGGCGGTGATCCGTCCGGAAGACGTTGTTTTGACGGAGGCCGGCAAGGGAAAACTTCAGGGCGAGGTGCTGTCTTCTATATTTAAAGGAACCTTTCACGAGATCACGGTCCTGCACAATGAGAAAGATGAGATTGTCGCTCAGGCTTCCGGAGATATTGCCAAGGGAACGAAAGTTGGTGTTGATATCTTGCCGGATAGTATTCATTTGATGCATTTTAATGAAAAGGCAAATCATTTCACCGGCATGATCGATGATGCGATGCGTATTCGTCTGGTGGATGGAAGTATCAAAGTGGATATGACAAAGCTTTTTCCGGGTTCGACATTGCAGGATGGAGTTCTTTATGATAAGAGCGGTCATCCGATCGAGACAGAGGGACGCAAGGTGGTTGTCTATATAAATCCAAGACAGGCGCAGCTTAGCGATGACCCACAAGTTGGTTTGGTACAGGGGCATATTGATTCGTTGATCTATATGGGAGATCATTATAGTTATGAAGTACGTTCAAGCAATGATGAGTTGTATTTTGTATATGATGAATATTTGTGGAACATTGGAGATTACGTTAGTGTTGTCGTGCCGGATACAGGCATCAGCGTTACATTAGCAGAGTGATCATTTATTAGTGCTACCTTGGTAGCGTGATCATTTCATGGAGGAGACAGATGCATTTTACAAGAAAACAGTTAGGGATTCCGTATATCCTGTTTTTGATATTGTTTGTCGTACTGCCGTTGTTTGTTGTGCTTTATTACGCATTTACTGATGGACAGGGACAATTTACCGTAGAGAACTTTCAACATTTTTTTACAAATGGAAAAACATTAGGAACGTTATTTTATAGTTTCGTGATCGCATTGCTGACGACAACCGTTTGTTTGTTCATTGCGTATCCGACAGCGTATATTCTGGCAAGAGGGGGATTTCGCAAAAGTGGTGTATGGATGCTTCTTTTGGTGACGCCGATGTGGATCAATTTTACGCTTCGTATCACGGCACTCAAAGAAGTGTTAAACCTGATCGAGGGTAACTTGGCATTTCACCCGCTGTTTAATGCGGTGCTGTGCATGGTCTATGACTTTTTGCCATTTATGATCCTACCGATCTATACGGTGCTGTTGAAGTTAGATGGCGCACTGCCGGAGGCGGCAGCAGATCTTGGGGCAAAACGTCATCAGGTGTTTTTTAAGGTGATCCTGCCGCTCAGTATGCCGGGGATCATCAGCGGTGTGACAATGGTGTTTTTGCCGGCAATGACGAATTATGTTGTATTAGACATGGTGTATAACAGTACGTATATCATGGGAAGTCTGATCGGAAGTTACTTCAATACCTATGATTGGAATAACGGCTCTATGATCTCAATGGTACTGCTGTTCATTATTTTTGGCATCACTTGGATCACCGGCAAAATAACCGGTGATGATGCGGATATTCAGCGGGGAGGTGCAGCTTTGTGAAAAAGAAAGGATTACAGACAGTGTGGCTTATGCTTGTTGTTGCATTTTTGTATCTGCCGATCTTGATCTTAGCGGTGTATAGTTTTACAAAGTCGACGATGATTGGATCGATCCGTGGATTTTCTGTGCATAATTATGTCACGTTATTTATGACCAAAGAGCTGACAGATATGATCATAGGCACAGTTTTTCTGGCACTTTTGGTAGCTGTATTATCCAGTATATTAGGGACGTTAGGTGCAATAGGAATTTTTTACTCTTCCAAAAAGACACGCATGAGTATCGAACTTGTGAATCAGATACCGGTAGTTAATTCGGATGTTGTGACTGGATTTTCGATATGTGTACTGTTGATCGTTTTTGCCGGGATCGATAAAGATACTTATATTCCGTTGATCGTCGGACAGACGGTATTATGTACGCCATTTGTATATTTGTCAGTGCTTCCTAAACTAAAGCAGATGGATCCGGATATGTATATGGCAGCATTAGATCTTGGCTGTACTCCGGCAAAGGCACTTCGTACCGTAATCTTTCGGGAGCTGGTACCGGGTATTGCGGCAGGCTTTATGACTGCAGTGACCTTGTCGTTAGATGATTATTTCATAACTACGTATACCAAACCTGCTACGTTTAATACGATCAGTACGTATGTGGTTAATGCGACACGTGGAGCGCGGACAGAGATCAAGACGGCTCTTTGGGCGCTGTCAACGGTAATATTTTTGCTGGTGGTGCTATTTGTGGTTGTGATAAACAGCAAAGATCTAAAAAAGTCGACAAATGTAGAATGACAGAATAAATGTATAACGATTGTAGAAAGGAATGTAGAAAAACCGTGAAAAAAGGAATTGCATTGTGTGTTTTGTTCTTGCTGTCAGCATTGTGTGTCGGTTGTGGAAAGCAGTCGGAAGATGATGTGACAGTACTTCGCGTGGCGAATTGGGAGGAATACATTGATGAGGGCGGCTGGTCTGAGGATGAGACGATCGAGCTTGCGGACGGCACGAAAATTCTCGGAAAGGAAGAGATGACGGAGCTGTTTGAACAATGGTATGAAAAGAAATACGGTGAAAAAGTCAAAGTGGAATATTCCACGTTTGGCACAAATGAAGATTTGTACAATCAGCTTACTTTGGGAGATACGTTTGATCTGATCTGTCCATCAGAATATATGATCATGAAGTTGATGAAAGAGCATCGATTGGAACCGTTTTCGAGCAGTTTTTATGACACCTCGGATCCGGATAACTACTATGCGAAAGGAGTTTCCCCCTATATAAGGAAACGTTTTGATGAGTTAAAGATTGGCGGAGAAGAGTTATCCAAGTATGGTGCAGGTTATATGTGGGGAACAATGGGGATTGTCTATAATCCAAAGGAAGTGGATGAAAAAGATACCGATCATTGGTCCATGTTGTTGGATACCAAATATCGTAAACGTATCACGATGAAAGACAGTATCCGAGATTCCTATATTGTGGCGCAGGCGATCCGCAAAGAAAAGGAGCTGTCTTCAAAGCAGTTTACACAGGCTCCTGATTATTCGAATCGTCTTTTTGAGGAAATGAATGATACGAGTGTGAAGGCAGTGGATGAGATTCAGGAGATCCTTGGAGATATGCGCGAAAATGCGTATTCGCTGGAGACAGACAGTGGTAAAGCGGATATGGTTACCGGCAAAGTCGTTGCCAATATGCAGTGGTCCGGTGATGGTGTGTATACCATGGATCAGGCGGAAGAAGATGGGCTTGAGCTGAGCTTTGCCGTACCGAAGGAAGCCTCGAATCTGTGGTTTGACGGCTGGTGTATGCTTAAAAAAGGCGTTCGGTCGGATGCAAAGAAGCAGCAGGCTGCAGAAGCCTTTGTAAATTTCTTGTCCCGCCCCGACAATGTGATCAAGAATATGTATTATATCGGTTATACTTCCGTGATTTCCGGTGGTGACAGTCCTTTGATCTATGAATACGCAGACTGGTGTTATGGTGCAGAAGATGAAGATACGGATACTGTGCCATATTCATTACGATATTTCTTTACTGAGGAAGATGAGAATGCTTCACAGGACTATGTGCTGCAAGTACCTGCAGGAGAGGAACGCAGACAGGTGTTTGCCGGATATCCGCCACGTGATGTAATCACGCGCAGTGCAATCATGCAATGTTTTGACGATGAACAAAATAAACGTATTTCCAGAATGTGGACAAATATTCGTTGCTTTGAATGGAAAGATCTATTTTGACATTATAATCCTATCTTCAAAAAGCTGCCGCTTTGTAAGGCAGCTTTTTTGAAAAAATTTATATTTTTGTTGACAAAAGAAAAAGATTGTATTAAATTATTATAGGGTTAGATAGAGCTAACCTAAATATGTGTCAACTTTCACACGATAGATAGACCTAACGAAAAGAAGTCGCAACAGATTGCTGTTAGTAACGAACTATATTGTGCGAGGAAGGACAGGAGCGGAAAGGAAAACATATGACTCTGAATGATGCAGTAGAAGGAAAAGAATATGTAGTAGAAGAGATTGCAACAAACGATGATGAAATGAGTGCGTTCTTATTCTCACTTGGGTGCTACAGTGGTGAGCCGATCACAGTCGTTGCACGTAAAAAGAAAAATCTGGTAGTTTCGATCAAAGACGCCAGATACAACATTGATATTGAACTAGCGAAAGCTATTTTAATATAAAGAATTTGATAATTTGTCATTTTACAAGGAGGTTTCGTTATGAGAATTGCGTTAACCGGTAATCCCAATAGTGGAAAGACCACTATGTACAACGCATTAACGGGAAGAAATGAAAAAATCGGTAACTGGGCTGGTGTTACCGTCGATAAGAAAGAAAGCCAGATCAAGAAGGCGTATTACGATGGCTCCAAAGAGTTGATCGCAGTCGATCTTCCGGGTGCATACTCCATGTCACCGTTTACATCAGAGGAGAGCATTACAAGCGGTTATGTGAAGAATGAGCATCCGGATGTTATTATTAATATCGTAGATGCTACCAATTTGAGCCGTAGCTTGTTCTTCACAACACAGCTTTTGGAACTTGGTGTTCCGGTTGTCGTAGCTTTGAATAAGAGCGATATTAATGAGAAGAAAGAGACAAAGATCAATACAGAGCTGTTGTCTCAGAAACTTGGCTGTCCGGTACTTAAAACAGTATCCACATCGGATGAGGGACTGAAAGAAGTTGTTGCTCAGGCTGCTGAGTTAGAGGGCGCAGGTCAGAAAGCACCGTATGTACAGGGTGAAGTGAATCTTCATGACAAAGATGAGGTAGAGGCTGTTGATAGAAAGCGTTTTGCATTTGTAAATGCAATTGTGAAAGAAGTAGAGAATCGTAAAGTGCTTACAAAGGATAAGACAATTGGAGATAAGATTGATTCCGTTATCACGCATCCTGTAATCGGTATTGCAATCTTTGCAGTAGTGATGTACTTAGTATTCTACATTTCACAGTCTACTTTAGGCACATATTTGGCAGATATCCTGACCGGATGGATCGAACAGTTCCAGGGTTGGGCGACCGATAGTTTGGAAAAAGCAAACGCAAGTGCATTCTTAGTATCTCTGCTTTGTGATGGTATCATTGGTGGTGTAGGTGCCGTAGTTGGTTTCCTTCCACTCGTAATGGTAATGTACTTCCTTATCGCATTGCTTGAGGATTGTGGTTATATGTCACGTGCAACAGTCGTACTGGATCCGATCTTTAAGAGAGTAGGTCTTTCCGGTAAATCTGTTATCCCTATGATCATCGGTACCGGTTGTGGTATCCCTGCTATCATGGCATGTCGTACCATTAAGAATGAGCGTGAGCGCAGAACAACAGCGATGCTTGCAACATTTATGCCATGTGGCGCTAAGATGCCTGTAATCGCATTGTTTGCAGGAGCATTCTTCCCGAAATCAAAATGGGTAGGTCCATTGATGTATTTCGTTGGTATTATTTTGATACTTTTAGGTGCATTGCTTATCAAAGCAGTTACCGGTATGAAATATAGAAAGTCCTTCTTCATCATTGAGCTTCCGGAATATAAGATTCCAAGCTTGAAGATCGGTGTTTTATCTATGTTAAATCGTGGTAAAGCATACATCGTTAAGGCTGGTACCGTAATCCTTGTATGTAATACTGTAGTACAGTTGATGCAGTCCTTTAACTGGCATCTTCAGGCAATCGAAGAGGGACAGGAGAGTACTTCTATCCTGGCAAGTATTGCCGGCCCGTTTGCTTATCTGTTAGTACCTGTCGTTGGAATTGCATCATGGCAGCTTGCAGCAGCAGCGATCACGGGATTTATAGCTAAGGAGAATGTAGTTGGTACAATCGCTACCTGCTTTGCAATTACAAACTTCATTGATACTGATGAGCTTGCATTAGTAGGTTCCGGTAATGCGGTAGCTGATGTTATGAGATTGACAAAAGTGGCAGCTCTTGCATACTTAATGTTCAACCTTTATACACCACCATGTTTTGCAGCACTTGGTGCTATGAACTCTGAGATGCAGAGTGGTAAGTGGCTGCTTGGTGGTATCTGCTTACAGCTTGCAACAGGCTTCACAGTTGGATATTTGGTATACCAGATCGGTACAATGATCGTCTCCGGACCTGCAGCAGTTCTTTCTACTCCTGGTTTCTACGCAGGATTGATCGCAATTGCTATCTTTGCGGCAGTGATCGTTAGTCTGATCATTAAAGGTAACAGAGCTATTGATGCAGAATATCAATTAGATTAATATATATATGAAAACTTCATGACGTCAGAAGATATGGCAACATATCTTCCGGCGTGGAAGATTTCATAGAATCAATAGAAAGGGATGGTTATTGTGGGAAGCATTATTGCAAACCTGATCGCAATATTGGTCATTGCGCTTATTTTAGGAGTGTCGATCTTTTATATTGTCAAATCTAAGAAAAAGGGTGTAAGATGCATTGGCTGTCCTTCGGCAGGTTCCTGCGCAAAGTATTGCGGAGCTAAGCCAAAGAAAACAAAACAGAAAAAATAGTGATGGGGCCGTTTGTTTTGCAAAAAACAGGCGGTCTTTTCTCTATATGATCAGATGGATGGTTATGCCTCTTTACGAACAGCGGTGCTTTAGGGAGCGGGAGAAGATAGCAGAGTTAGAAAGGTCAGGTGGTAAATATGGTAAATTATTTGACAGCACAGGCATCGGGCAATTGGATTGCGATCGTGATCATTGTGATCATTTTGATCCCGGCAATCCGTACGACAGTCAAACATATGAAAGGGGAAGGAGACTGTTGTGGAGGACCAAAGGAAAAGGTACCGAAGAAAAAGATGGATGGTCCGAAGCTTCGAGAGCTTACTGTGCATATTGAAGGAATGCATTGCCAGAATTGCAAAAATCGTATTGAGAAGCATGTCAATGAGCTGGACGGTGTGATCTGTAAAGTGAAACTGAATAAAAAAATAGCCGTCGTATCTCTATACAAAGATGTCGATGAATCGCTCATCAAGGATACGATAGAAAAGCTTGATTTTACTGTTGTAGGTATGGAGTAGGACGATGGAAAAACTTGAATTTCCTGTTGCGGGTATAAAGTAGAGCGGGGGATAGGCAGTGCATAACTGCACCGCCTATTTTTCTCCCTTGCGGCACATGATCCTGCAAAAAATAATAGCGACGATCGTACTGACAGTGGTGGCAATCAGGCCGGGGAACACAACGGCTGCAGGATTGACGGAACCGTATTGGGAACGGTAAGCAATCGTGCTGACCGGAATCAACTGCAGCGATGAAATATTAATGATCAAAAAAGTGCACATTTCATCGGAAGCCTTGCGGATCGGTCTGCCGGTATCAGAAAGACGCTCCCGCTCTATTTTTGCCAGTTCTTTCATAGCTTTCAGTCCCATAGGAGTCGCTGCCCAGCCCAGCCCTAATAAATTAGCAACGATATTAGCGCTGATGTACTCTTTTGCAATATGATCTTTTGGGATGCGTGGAAATAGAAAATGCAGGACAGGGTCCAGTTTTCTGGTGATCTGGTCTAACAAGCCGGAACGTTTGGCAATCTCGATCAATCCTGTCCACATAGACATAATGCCGAGCATAGTGATCGCCATTGTTACAGCTTCGCCCGTACTGTCAATAGCCGCATTGCTAAGAGCCTCTACCTCGCCGGTCAGTATGCCAAATCCAATACCGATCAGTATCATATATCCCCAAAGATAATTAAGCATAACCATCCTCACAATATCATGGATTTATTTAACACATATGAAAAAGGCAGATGGATTATTCCATCTGCCTGTACCTTAGCCAATTCAAAGGATTTAGTTGTCCAGATCAATAGAGACTCCCGGAATAATATCAGAAATATCGTCCAGATAACCGATATTTCCGTCATCTTCCTCATCGTCATCATCATCTTCTTCTTGGGCCATTTCTGCGATCAATTCTTCGAACGCGGCACTGGCGATCTCAAATTCTTCCGGATCGTCCAGACTTTCAAATACCGGATTGCCATCAGCATCCTCAGAATAGATCAATAATAATACTTCGCCATCTTCGAATTCATCATTTGGCTCCGTAGGAACTACAGCAATGTATTCTTTGCCAAGTTCATGAATTTCCAAAGCGGCAACAGCTTCCATGTCCATGTCATTGCCATCTTCATCTGTCAGAGTGATCACTGCATTAAAGTCGTTATCTTCATTAAAAAATAATGCGTTATTTTTGTCGTTCATTGATATCCTCCATTTTACTATTGCTACATACGTGCAACAAAATATAATACGTTTTTATTCAAACTTCTCTGTATATCAGGGAGAGAGTTTGAAATGGTTATTTGCTGTTCAAATAGTAACATTAGGGGCATCTGATGTCAAATAAAAAGAATATAAAATAAATGCTCAATTAAAACACTCCATACCGGAAGTTACAGACAATCCACATATTGCATATTATGTCAATCAAATAATAGCTATTTTGCAGCCGATAAAGTAAATTATCCTGCCTTCAAAAAAAACTATAGCAATTGCTGCAGAACGCAGAGTTTTCGCGTGATTTCTTATTTTGTTAAGTCTCTGATGAATACATGCCTGAAGGATTGTCTGAGATGTCCCGGTTTAGCAAGGTATCATCCATTTTTGGACGGGACGCTTTCGCTACGATGCGCTACGTCACGTTACTTAATGTCTCTGAGATACGAGACATAAGTAACGACGAGCGCAAAGTCCCTTTCAAAAATTATGATTACCTTGCTTCCGGGACGTTGAGTTCTCTGTAAGGCATGTGAATCGATCATCAGAGACAACAAAATTTAGAAATCACTGTAAAAACAAATTGCACAAGGCAATTGCTATAGTTCTCTAGCTGTAGAAATCATTGTGTAGAGACTGCAAAACAATCAACTGAATTGCTCACATAATAAGTAATATGTGTTCAAATAGTAACTTTTGAATGTGCGAAGTTTGTATTAAGGATTTGAGTGGTCCGTAAAAAAGAACAAAATCTGCGTTTGGCAGACGACACACGAGGCAGCAGTGATTGACTGGCAAATAAAAAACAGGCATTTTGAACAATTTTCAAAATGCCTGTTTTTATTCGGTAACGTCACCAAAAGCAACGCTATATTTAATCTATCCTTGCCTTATAAGAGCGCTTTTACTTCTTAGCTTTCTTACGCTTAAACTGTACGCGTTTCCAAGAATACCACAGTGTACCAGTGATACATACGGAAGAATAACCACCGCAGATAAAACCGGCTAACAACGGAATTGCAAAGTCTTTGACAGAATCAACACCAAGGATTGCAAGTACAACAACTGTGATAATTGTTGTTAATGAAGTGTTAATGCTTCGTGTCAATGTCTGTGTGATACTCTCATTAACAACCTCAGCCAATGCTTCTTCGCTGCTATGAACCTGTAAGTTCTCGCGAATACGGTCAAAGATGACGATTGTTGCATTGATGGAATATCCGACAATTGTCAGCATACATGCGATAAATGTATTTCCGACGGAAATCTTTGTCAAACCATATACCAAAATGACAGCAATAACGTCATGTATCAATGCAAGTACTGCACTTCCCGCAAATATAACGTCTTTGAATCGGAACCAGATATAGATCAACATACAGATAACTGCGATAACTACTGCTGTCACAGCGTCGCTCTTCATATCATCCGATACCGAAGCACTAATATTCTGATTCTCAATATTTTTCTCATCAACACCATAAGTCTTCTCTAATGTTGCATTCAACGTATTGCGCTGTTTCTCGTTCAACTCAACTGTCTTGACAGACAATGCATTGCGTCCGGCAACTTCTGAAATGACTACATCGTTAGATTTTGCCGTCTTACTAAACAGTTTCTCAAGATCAGACTTAAGATCTGCATTCAGATCTGTTTTATCCGGGAAGGTAATGTCATACGTAGTACCTCCTAAGAAATCCAAACCATAATTCAAAATGTTACCACCGCATCTGGATGCTTTATTAACACCTAAGGTAACAACACATGCCAAAATGATCGCACCGGAAATACAGAAAAACTTCAAGCGATTTTCCACAAAGTGAATCGGCTTTCTCGGCTTCTCCACACCGAAGTACTTCACATCATCCATACCAAGGGAATACATCGCATTCAACAGCAACTTCGTAATAACAAGTGCTGTAAACATGGATAAAATGATACCAAGTGCCAATGTTGTAGCAAAGCCCTTAACTGTACCGGATCCCTTTACATACAATACTGCTGCAGCGATCAAGGTGGTTACGTTACCATCAATGATAGCAGATAACGCCTTGTCAAAACCAATCTTAATACCTGACTGAACGGATTTTCCTTTGGCAAGCTCTTCCTTAATACGCGTAAAGATAATTACGTTCGCATCGACCGCCATACCGATATTCAATATGATACCGGCGATACCAGGAAGTGTCAGTGTAATATCTAAGACATTCAAAGCTACTAACATCAGTCCCAAATAGAACACCAATGCGATAGAAGATGCCAAACCTGGCAGACGGTAGAAAATGATCATAAATAATACAACCAATCCAAAACCGATCGCACCGGCTAACAAACTGGACTGAATTGCGTCAAGACCAAGCTGTGCACCTACCACCTGAGACTGTGCTGCCTTTAACTCGACCGGAAGTGCACCGATACGGATATAAGAAGCAAGTTCTTCTGCCTCATCATATGTCTTAAATCCACCGGAGATCTGTGCCTCACCATTTGTGATCGCCTCAGTTACACCCGGATTAGAAATTACTTTTCCATCGTATACGATGTAGATCATCTTATGAGAAGGTGCTGCTTCTTCTGTTGCTGTAGCAAATGCCTTAGTGCCCTTGCTCTTAAATTTCAATGATACAACGTACTTTTTCGTCTTGGTAGATTCATCCTGTGTCGTTCCGGCCTCTGCACTCTTGATGTCTTTACCGGTACAAATTGTCTTTGTATAAACCGGCTTGCCACTGGACAGATCCATGTCATCCTGTGCGACAAAGTCCAAAGAACCTTCCTTACCTAAATCTGACAATACTTTCTCTGCATCATCAACACCCGGAATATCGATCACGATACGGCCCTTCTCGTCAGTAACTACCGATGACTCCGTACTATGTACCTCTGCACGTTTCTGCATCATCGTTACCGTATCTTTCAATTCGGCATCCGTTGGCTTGTCCCCTACTACATCATAGGTAATACTTACTCCACCAGCCAGATCGAGACCGAGCTTGATGTTACGTGCGCTTCCTTTATGCGCTTTTGTAAAGCCTACCAAAGTAGTAAAAGAACACAGTGCAATTACTGCTAAAATAACAATAATATGCAGTAATCCCTTTTTCTTGTTCTTCATGTTGCTTTTCTCCTTTTAATAACTGCAATTTTTGCGTGAATAAGAAATCACGCCAAATATCATTATACCATAGTAAATATACAATTGGCAAGGTTTGAATCATCAAATCCTTGCCAATCTCAATTCATTTTATTTTCATTTGTTATATCCGGATTTATCGTGCGGAAAAATACACATTTCCCGGCTCTGCATCCTTGTGCTTGTAATAAAACATCTCGTCAAGTGTTACCAATTGGAATCCTTTTTTAACAAAATATGGTGCCAATCTTTCTACCGCATCTGCAGTCGTAGGATATAGATCATGCATCAATATGATATCACCATCTTTTGCATCCTTGCAACGTTTCACAATGGAATTTGCATTTCTGCTCTTCCAGTCCTCGCTATCGATGCTCCAATAATACATCGGCGTTTTGATCGTTTTACGCATTGTATCGCTCACATTACCATAAGGCGGTCTAAGCGCTGTAGTATTACACCCAATAACTTTTGATACTTTTTGATTGGTTTTATTAATTTCCCATTTGATCTTCTTGGCTTTCATTTTGCTCAAGTCCTTATGATCAAAGGTGTGGCTTCCGATCTGATTACCTTGCTCATACTGTAACGCAAGTGTTTCGCTAAATTCCGGCACACGATTACCTACCACAAAGAAAGTGGCGCGTCCGTTGCTTTTATTCAATGCTTTTAAAATGCGTCTGGTCACCTTAGCATATGGACCATCGTCAAATGTAAATGCAATCATCGGCTTTGATGCATCCAAATCTTTACGGATCCAATGATCTGCGCCATTCGGCGTCGCCGTCGGCGATGCAGTCGGTGTTGCGATCGGTGTTGCCGTTGCCTTCTCTGCTATTTTATGAGCAGCTTTCTCCTTATCTGCATTCGGTGTACCCAACGCGACCACTCGAATTACCAAAACAACGACCACGATGCCAAGCGCTAATGCTATATTTCCGAAGATCAAACCACTTCTGCGTCTGTTTCTTCTACGTTCGCTCCGTTCTCTGCGGCTTCGATCCGATAAACTCTCCATTATCTTTTCGTCTTCCTTTGTTACCATAATAGCCCCTCCATTTATTTATATTCAGCAACTTGACAGCTCTATAGTCAAGCCACGCATTTACCTATGATAACATATTCCTCATGAATAGTATCACAGATTAGTTACTTTTCTATTAAATAAATGTAACAATTATCCTTCTGATACCGGAGCAAGCATTCCACCGACCATTCCAGCTACTGCACACACAATTCCACCACTAAATATCCAAGAATTTCCAGCAAGTGTTGTATTACCGGCAACAAGACCGATCAACAGCAAAATTCCAAAATAAACAGCTCCAATCAAGCATCCCCATAACAATTTGCGGCTTCCCGTTTTTTTACCTAGAAGAAATCCTCCTCCAAAGCAGCTAAGTACGTATACAAGAATAACCGCCATGCTGATACTCTTTGCCGTTACACCTGTTTTCCAGATGATGACCGACCCAATACCAAGCAGAATAACAGAAAACACATACATAAGCCCCAACACAACACAAAATGAAATGACATTTTTTTTCAAAAAAACAGCCTCCTTCACACGAATCTTACATACTATATTTTATGTATGCTTCTTTTGCCTAATTATGCTATACTGATACCGTAAATATACAATAAATACACTCTTACTTCACACATCCTTAATAAATGTGATATTTGAGTGTTCAAAACAAGAAAGGGCAGATACTTATGGGAACCGTTGATTTACATACACATTCTACATTTTCTGACGGGACATGTTCCCCGTCAGAGCTTGTTAATAAGGCTGTTTCCTGCGGTTTGCAGGCAATTGCTCTGACAGATCATGATACAGTGGAGGGTATTCCGGATTTTTTAGAAGCCTCTAAAGATATGGCGATCGAGGCCATCCCGGGGACTGAATTGTCTGTCGGTTTTCGTGACCGCGATATTCACATCGTGGGATTATTTATTGATCATACGCATGAAGGATTTCAGAAAATGTCACAGATCATGATCAAACGTCGAGACGCTCGTAACGAAGAAATGGCTGCACGCTTTCGGCGGGATAACATTCCGATCACAATGGAAGAATTGACAAATGGAAATCCAGATGCTGTTGTCACAAGAGCACACTTTGCACGTCTATTGATCAAGTATGGCGTTGTGAAGAATACCGCTGAAGCTTTTGATGGTTACCTTGACCCCTCAGCACCTTATTATGTACCACGCGAATATATTAGCAGAGAAGAGGGAATCAAAACAATCTTAGCCGCCGGTGGCGTGCCAATACTGGCGCATCCACTTCTCTATCATCTTTCCGAAAAGGAACTTTGCAGCCTGCTCACCGAATTAAAGGAATATGGTCTATTAGGTATAGAGGTTAAATATTCCACTTATAGCAAACAAGATGAATATTTCATCCGAAATATTGCCAAAAAATTTGACCTGCTTCCCAGTGGCGGTTCTGATTTCCATGGAACAAATAAGCCACACATTTCCCTTGGTTCCGGCATGGGACACCTTGCTGTACCTTACGAATATCTGCAGCAAATGAAAGAATATGCTGCGCGCTCATAAAGCCAACGATCAGCGCAACAAAATAATATTCCAAAAACAGCCTCTGAAGTATTACATGATACCTTCAGAGGCTGTTTTTCTTGTCATATTCTGTTGCATCTACACAATCTTTGCATGTAAACTTCCCCTACCTCAAATCCTTCCGGTATGAGAAGCCTTAGTAAGATCTTAATCCTCAGCCTGTTTGTCAATCTCAACAATGTTATCCTTTTTCATTGGAATACGGCAGTTTTTGTTGCTGCCAAACTCAACGATAACAATCTCATCCTTGATGTCAATTACAACGCCAAAAAAACCACTTGTCGTCAGAATGCTGTCTCCAACTTCTAACGTACTGAGTAAGGTCTCATGCTCTTTCTTCTGTTTGCTCTGTGGACGGATTGCAAAGAACCAAAAGATACCAATGATAACGGCATAAAGAATTACCATTGTCATGATACTTCCTCCTGCATTCTGTGATCCTGCCTGTCCTGCTAATACTGCTAAATTCATTTTGTTTCCTCCTGTAATTGTTCTAATTTTTGCTTTTTATATTGTGCGTAACACCCTTTTTCAATGGCATCACGTATTTCTTCCATCATTGTGTTATAAAAATACAAATTATGCGTTACCATAAGACGAAGTCCAAGCATTTCCTTTGCCTTAAGCAGATGGCGGATATACGCTCTGCTATAGTGCTTACATACCGGACAATCGCATGTTTCATCCAATGGTCTGTCATCCAATTCATATTTGGCATTTAACAGATTCATCTTTCCATGATTTGTGTATGCATGTCCATGACGACCGTTACGCGCCGGATACACACAATCAAAAAAGTCAACGCCACGCTCTACTGCCTCTAAAATATTAGCAGGAGTCCCGACACCCATCAAATATGTCGGTTTATTTTCCGGAAGATATGGTACCGTCTCATCCAAGATGCGATACATCTCTTCGTGCGATTCTCCGACTGCTAATCCACCTAATGCGTAGCCATCCAGATCCATCTCCGAAATACGTTTTGCATGTTCAATACGAATATCCTGAAATGTTCCACCTTGGTTAATACCAAATAACATCTGATTCGGATTGATCGTATCCGGCAAAGCATTCAACCTTGCCATCTCTTTCTTGCAGCGTTCCAGCCAGCGTGTTGTGCGATCCACAGAATCCTGCATATACTTTCTTGTTGCCGGATGTGGCGGGCACTCATCAAATGCCATCGCTATCGTTGACGCTATATTAGACTGAATCTGCATACTCTCTTCCGGGCCCATAAATATCTTGTGTCCATCAATATGTGAATTGAAATACACGCCTTCTTCTTTGATCTTACGCAATCCCGCCAAAGAAAACACCTGAAATCCACCGGAATCTGTCAAGATCGGCTTATCCCATGCCACAAAATGATGCAATCCTCCCAGTTGGCGAATAATCTTATCGCCAGGGCGAACATGCAGATGATATGTGTTACACAGCATCACTTGTGTCTTAAGATGCTGCATATCTGTAGTCGCAACTGCACCTTTCATCGCACCAACCGTTCCAACATTCATAAAAACAGGTGTCTGTATTGTTCCATGCACTGTCTCAAGCTGTGCACGTTTTGCTCTTCCATCTTTTGCTAATATCTTATACATCGTACTAATTTCTATCCTTTAACTAAATATTGCCTGCTAAAAATCTCCTCGAATCAACTTTAAAGCAATCACGATCAATGCAATCGGCACTAAGATCACCAACGCAAAGCGGAGCAAAAAAACTAGCAATATCATAAAAACTACAATTCCTGCACCTATGATAAGATAACGAAATAGTTTCGAAATACCATTCTCCGTCTCATGCCCATAAGTTTCTCCATAAGTCTGGCTGTATTCACTGCGCGCCTGATCCATATATTGATTTGCATCAGATCCTTTAGATGCCATATATGCATCGATCAGGGACTTTGCAATAAGACGGGGATCTCCCAGCTCTTCACAAACCTCTTTGTCACTGTGTTCGCTCTGTGCAAAATAATCCCGATAATACCGAAGATTAGCTTCCACATCCTCTTTCGGCATATTTCCTTCCAAACTCTCACGTAATATAGACAAAAATTCTGCTCGATTCACACTAATCCTCATTTCTACTCTACATGAATCTGTATCGTTTATAGTGTCACTGCTTTTCTAAAAATACACCGGCACTTTACTCCGTATAGTGGAAAACAGGAAACAATTCTGTCTCTTTTGCCACAAAATTGTTTCCTGCTTCTATGCTATACAATACCTCTTCACGTACAATTACGACAGTATCATTACTCAGCCTTACCTACAGATCCGAACAATTCCATCTTCTCTTTAACGGTAGCCTTGATTGCCTCAGCACCCGGTGCAAGAAGCTTACGAGGATCAAATCCTTTACCCTGAAGGTCTTTACCCTCTTCGATATATTTACGAGTAGCTTCCTGGAATGCTAACTGGCACTCTGTATTTACATTAATCTTAGCAACACCCAAAGAGATTGCTTTCTTGATCATGTCTGCCGGAATACCTGTACCACCGTGCAATACTAATGGCATATCTCCTGTCTTGGCCTGGATTGCATCCAATGTCTCGAAACTTAATCCTGCCCAGTTTTCCGGATATTTACCATGGATATTACCGATACCTGCTGCAAGCATTGTAACACCAAGATCCGCAATCGCCTTGCACTCATCTGGATCTGCACACTCACCTGCACCTATAACACCATCTTCTTCACCACCGATAGAACCTACCTCGGCTTCCAAAGAAAGACCTAAGATACCACATGCATTAACAAGCTCTGTTGTCTTAGCGATGTTCTC
>ERZ860710.171-NODE-171-length-47109-cov-5.022761_pt1 | contig 47109 bp, 48 predicted proteins | sample MGYA00509974_ERZ860710 | MGnify/ENA primary metagenome ERZ860710 (study PRJEB30046, sample SAMN00715261) | human gut metagenome | study: EMG produced TPA metagenomics assembly of the A metagenome-wide association study of gut microbiota in type 2...
GACATAATAAGCAATATGTGGTTGCGTGAGATAATGAGGTGTGGGAAGTTTCAGTTACTAAATAATAAAAACGCCTGCGGACGAGTTCCTGGCAGGCGTTTTGTGTATTATGATAAAGCAAAGAGACTTACAGTGTGCGTTCACTGCCCCAGAAGAAGAGTGCTACTGTACCCGGACCGGTATGACTTCCTATGGTCGTGCCGATATTGTTGATCACTACTTTGCCGTTTAAGTTTGGGAAGCGTGCCTCTATCAGATCGGCAACTGCTTTGGCATCTTCATAGCAGGCAGATTGGGATATAAAACATTTCCCATCGTAGTCTAAGCCATTTTCGGCATCTTCTTCCATTTTAGCGACAATTTCACGGATCACCTTACGTTTTCCACGAATCTTAAAGCGCGGAATCAGCTTGCCCTCGCTGTTTACATCCAGCAATGGGCAGATGTTCAGCAAATTTCCGATGGTACCGGCGGATTTTGATACACGACCGCCTTTTATAAAGAAAGTCAGGTCGGAAGAGAAGAACCAATGACGTAAATGAAGCTTATTGGTCTCTGCCCAGTCACGCAGTTCATCAATAGTCATTCCATCATCGCGCAGATCTGCCAGACGATCCATCAATAGTCCATATCCAGCGGAGGCAGCCAGTGAATCAACAATATAGATTTTGCGGTCTGGATATTTTTCGGCGAGAATATCTCTGGCAATACAGGCGGAATTCATGACGCCGGAAATGCCGGAAGAGAGGCAGACATGTAGAATATCTTTGCCTTCCTGCAGAAAAGGTTCAAAATACTGCTCAAATTCTTCTGCATTGATCTGAGATGTTTTAGTGTCTTCGCCTTGCTCCATACGTTTATAAAATTCATCAAAAGGAATTGATTTGCCGAGATCATCCATATAACTTTTGCCGCCCAATTCAAAATGAAAACAGATATAATGAATAGATCTGGCCTCAAACTGTTCGTCTGTCAAGTCTGCTGTAGAACAACAGCTTAATACATAATTTTCTGCCATTTTAATACCATACCTTTCTCAAAAATGTCTTGCATGATCACAGGGGGTCATAATATTCCTGCATTATGCATGTCAGGACTCATTGTACCATGGAATTCTGATAATTTCAAATTACAACGGTAACGCCTCAAATTGTTCTTGAATCTGCAAAATATATTCAGTATAATATTTGTATATACGGCATAATGCGCCATACAAGGAGGACAAGATGAACTTTTTAGAAGAACGTATCCTAAGGGATGGTATAGTAAAAGAAGGTAACGTGTTGAAGGTGGATAGTTTTTTGAACCATCAGATGGATATTTCATTATTTGAGCAAATGGGAGAAGAGTTTAAAAAACGTTTTGCCGGTAAGGAGATTAATAAAATTGTTACGATAGAGGCTTCCGGCATAGGAATTGCATGTGTGGTAGCAAAGTATTTTAACGTTCCGGTTGTATTTGCTAAGAAATCTAAGAGTATCAATATTGAGGGAGATATGTATGTTGCTGAGGTGGAATCCTTTACACATAAGTGTAAAAATCAGGTCATAGTTTCCAAAAAGTTTTTATCTCCGGAGGACAAGGTGTTGATCATTGATGACTTTCTTGCCAATGGTTGTGCACTGCAGGGGTTGATTTCAATTATTACGGAGGCCGGAGCTTCTGTAGAGGGTATTGGAATTGCTATTGAAAAGGGTTTTCAAATGGGTGGCAGACTGATCCGCAATCTCGGTTATCAGTTAGAGTCTCTCGCAATTGTGGACAGCATGAATGCAGATACGAAAGAAATTGTATTTCGTGAGCAGTAAGCTGATCTGTTAGAACTATAGATATAAGATCGGGTGGATTGCAAAGAAATGAAAAGGACGTTTTTCTATATGCAGAAAGACGAAATGAGAAACAGGAAGGATAAAGAACATGAAAACAAATGAAACATCTGTACAAAATATTTATACATTAGACGGAAAAGTACCACCTCTTAAGGCAATTCCGTTTGGGTTGCAGCATATATTAGCTATGTTCGTTGCTAATATTGCACCGATCATCATTGTTGCAGGAGCAAGTGGATTGTCCTCGACTCAGACGGCAATGTTGATCCAAAGTGCAATGATCATTGCCGGTATTGGTACATTGATTCAGTTGTTCCCGGTATGGAAGATTGGTTCCGGATTACCAATTGTTATGGGTATCAGCTTTACGTTTGTGTCCATTGCATGTGTTATAGGAGCAAAATATGGTTATCCGGCGATTGTTGGTGCCGTGTTGATCGGCGGTATCGTAGAGGGCGTTTTGGGATTATTTGCCAAGTACTGGATCAAGATTGTTGCACCGATCGTAGCAGCAAGTGTTGTTACATCCATTGGTTTTTCATTGTTATCTGTCGGGGCTAATTCCTTTGGAGGTGGCAGTGGAAGTAAAAACTTTGGTGCTTGGGAGAACTGGGTGTTAGGCGGTGTTACGCTGCTTGCCTGCATATTGTTTAATATTTTTGCCAAATCTTACTTCAAACAGCTTTCTGTTTTGTTCGGTTTAGTAGTTGGTTATATTTTGGCCATTGTAATGGGGATGGTGGATTTTTCCGGACTAAAGGGAAGTTCGATCATTGCATTGCCACATCTTATGCCATTTAAGCCGGAATTTCATGCTGGCGCCATTGTATCCATTGTATTGATCTTTTTGGTGTCGGCGACAGAGACGATCGGAGATACATCTGCGATGGCATCTTCCGGTTTAAATCGTGATGTCACACCGGAGGAAACTGCCGGGTCAATTGCTTGCGATGGTTTTATCAGTGCATTATCAGCAGTGTTTGGCTGTATGCCAATTACTTCATTTAGCCAAAATGTGGGCTTGATCGCAATGACGAAAGTAGTGAATCGATTTGCAATCGCAACAGGTGCGGCTATCATGATCTTAGCGGGAATCTTCCCGATCTTTGGAGCATTATTGGCAACATTACCGGATGCGGTATTAGGTGGATGCACGATCATGATGTTTGGAACGATCGTTGTCAGTGGTCTGCAGATGATCGGAAAATGTGGCTATACGCAGAGAAATATTACGATCGCTGCATTATCGCTCAGCGTTGGTATTGGTTTTACACAGGTTCCTGAACTGTTCGCAATCTTTCCTGAAATGGTACAAAATGTATTCGGGCAGAACTGCGTTGCAGTTGTATTTTTGGTTTCTATCATATTGAATCTGGTTTTACCACAGAATATGGAGGCAACGATACAAGAAAAAGCGTAAGTAAACACAGTGAGACGATGTGCTTTTGGAACTTTAGAAGCGAGTTGTCTGCTGTTAGAAAGGATGGGAGAATGAACAACAAAATAACGAAGAAAAGACGAGTTTTGGCTGTTGTACTGACTATCAGTCTGTTGTGCATGACCGGCTGTGGGGCAGCTAACGGCGCACCGGACGATGTGGCGTCAAATGACGGAGGCAGTCAGACAGAGAGCAAAACAGGAAATGGTGGCATCAGCAAAGATGACATCAAAGTCGGTGTATTATATATATCGGATCCGGCAGAGGGAAGCGGTTATTCATATACGCATGATCTAGGTGTCAAGGGAATGCAGTCTAATCTCGGACTCAAGGAAGATCAGATAGAGCGTAAGATCGCGGATGATAGTGATGCAGCAGCCACACAGGAAGCAATCGAAGCCTGTATTTCGGATGGCTGTAATATTATATTCACAACGAGTTGGGGTTACATGGATACCACAGAAAAGATGGCAGAAAAGTATCCCGAAGTTTATTTTTCCCATGGAACCGGTTATAAGAGCAACGGCAAGAACTTTACTAATTATTTTGGCAGAATCTATCAGGCACGGTATTTAAGTGGAATCGTGGCAGGGATGAACACGAAGTCCGGCAAGATTGGATATGTTGCAGCCCAGGATTCTTCAAATTCAGAGGTAACGGGTGGTATTGATGCTTTTGCAATTGGAGTTGCATCGGTTAATAAATCGGCAAAGATTTATGTAAAAATAACCAATAGCTGGTATGACGCAGCGAAGGAAAAGGCGGCATCAGAAAAATTGTTGTCGATGGGCTGCGATGTTATGGCACAGCATTGTGATACGGCATATCCCCAGACATTAGCGCAGGAAAAGGGTGTGTATGGTATCGGTTATAACTCGGATATGAGTAAAGAAACACCGGATTCCTGCCTGACCAGTGTGATTTGGAATTGGAGTGCTTATTATACGTCGGCAGTACAAAGTATTATGGACGGAACATGGACTGGTGAAAATTATTATGGAGGCATGGCAGAGGGGCTGATTCAGATCACCGATCTGGCATCGTTTGCAAAGGAAGGAACGCAGGAAAAAGTTGATGAAGCGACCACAGCAATCCTTAGTGGTGAAAACAACGTATTCGATGGTGTATTAGAAACAAATACCGGGAAGAAGATTGGGGCAGCAAACAGTACATTAGACGATGCAACGATTACCGGAAACATTAACTGGTACTACAAAAATGTAGTGATCGTGAAATAGGAGGGTGGCTATGAAATTTACGATTCGCAAGAAAGTGTTGGTTTGCTCACTGCTCCCACTTGTTTTACTCGGGGCAATTGTTATTTTGGTGGCAGCAACGATCATGAAGGGTGCAATCATACAACAGGTAGAAAATTCTCTGCGAGGAACAGCAACAGCGACACAGGCAGCATATGATCAAAATACCGGATCTTATCTGGAAACGGAGAATGGTGATGTATGGAAAGGCAGTTACAATATTTCCCAGTCCGACAATCTGGTAGATACGATCAAAGAAGAATCCGGCATGGAAGTTACCTTCTTTTATGGAAACAAGCGAATTATGACTTCTGCCAAGGATAAAGATGGCAATCGTATTTTACAGAGTGAGGCAGGAGAAAAGATCCAAAAAGAAGTTCTAAATGCAGGGCATGAATATTTTAGTGAGAATGTTTCTATTGAAGGGACTATGTATTATGGATATTTTACTCCGGTATATCAGCCGGATGATAAAAGTACACCAATTGGAATGGTGTTCGCAGGAAGTCCCAAACAGGAGACATTTCGCAGCGTTATAAAGATTATTAGCACGATAATAGCAATTGTAGTGTTTGTTACGATTGTGTGTGTGATCATTGTCAGTATTTGTGCAAGCTCGATCACAAAGGCTCTTAAAGTAGGTATTGCATCAGTTCAGCAGGTATCTGCCGGGAATCTGCAATTGACGATATCAGATAAACTGGCTCGACGCAAAGATGAGATTGGAGATCTGTCGCGGGCAATCCGCAAGCTTCAGCAGGAATTGCTTGGCATTATAAGCGGCATTAAGAAAAGCACAGATTCTCTGCGTGATTCATCCGACTCATTAGAACAGACGGCACATCAAACTTTTCACAGCATCGAAAATGTCAAAGAGACAATGGATGGTATAACGGAGGGGGCAGATCGACAGGCAGAAGATATCAAAAAAGCGTCCTTCAATGTTAATAATATGGGAAATCTGCTTTTAGAGACCGGACAGGAGGCAGAAGATCTTGGCAATGGTGCAGACAGCATGAAAAAGGCAAGTGATCATACATCGGAAATTGTACATCAGCTTCGCGTGATCAGCGATGAGGTACATCAGGCTGTAGAGACGATCGCACAACAGACAAAACAGACAAATGCATCCGCACAAAAAATTCGTGAGGCTTCTCGCTTTATTTCAGAAATTGCAGAAGAAACAAATCTGTTAGCTTTGAATGCCAGCATTGAAGCGGCTAGGGCAGGAGAAGCCGGCAAAGGCTTTGCCGTAGTAGCGTCTGAGATTCAGAAGCTGGCAGAGCAGACGAATAGTGCCAGCGGCAATATCGAAGAGATTGTTGAGGCACTGTTAAATGATTCAGAACTTGTTGTTGAGACAATGACGAATGCACAGGGTATTATTACCCGGCAAAATGATTTTATTGAAGGAACGGAAGGCAGTGTGGCAACCGTGATGAATGAAATCGAGCATTCGGTAAGCAGTATACGCAGCATAGAGAGCCGCATGAAAGAATTAGAGTGTGCGAGAAAAGAAATCATGCAGGTGTTTAAGGCTATGTCAGATATTGCCACTCATAATGTAAGCGACACAGAAAAGACCAATACAGCATTGGGTGCTATGACAGCAGACTTTAAGAATATCGAACAGTCGACGGAAAGTCTGCGAACAATGGCAGATGCGTTGGCAAACCATATTCAGAATTTTCAGGTGTAATTAGTTGCGTCAGTTTAGTGGAATATGCTATAATAGCAGTTACAAGAAATTAGGTAACTGCACAGCATGGAGGATTAATATGCAAAGAATAGCTTATTCCAAAAAGATCATATGCTATTTGTTCATATTATGCATCGCATTGACCAGCACATTTTCTGCGAATGGTGAATGCGGTGTGTTTTCTATGCAGAGGCAGCAGGCATATTGCTCTAAACATACTGTGCAGGTTGACTCTTTTCAGAATGCAAAAGCAGAGCATTATTTACATATGATACAAACTTCTTTTGCCAAGGAAGATTGTCGGATTGAGGATGGATCGGCAAATACGATGCAGAAACTGAATCTGATTCGGGAGCAGAAGACGGTTAGTTTATCAAAGTTTGAGCGTATTTGCTATTGTTTGACAGATTGTTATGCAAGATGCGTTAGCATTATGCATAATCAATATATTCTAAAGGCGACATTGATCCGGGATGTTCATCAACAGATCGTGTCTTTTATTCATCGGAAGGACGGGCAGAAAATCCCCGCAATATTCTTTTTTTGACACGCAGATTTTTACCTGCGTTCGTCATGTATTTCCAAATTATACAATATGTATGTGCATAAGATTGCACAGGTAAATGAGACCGCTCAGCCAAAGGGGGCACGGTTTTTTTATGGTAGAAAAAAAGAATAAATAGGAGGTTTTTGCATATGTTAGAAACAATAGGTATTGTTTTAGTCGTTGTGGCATTGATCGCGGTAGGCGTTTTTTCATGGAAGTGGGAGAATAGCGGATCTGATGACATTATGAGAACGCAGACAAAGGACGAACATAAAGAAGCGTAATAGATTCAACAAAGGCACATAAAGAATGCAAGCATGGAGGTATACATGAAACAAATACTTGTCCGATACATCAACATCATATTAGGCGCAATAGTGGCAGCATTTGCTTTGGAAGAGTTTTTAGTTCCAGCGAACATTTTGGACGGCGGGATTGTGGGAACCAGTATTATCATTAGTTCGATAACTCCGATCTCGTTAAGTATATTGACGGTATGCTTAAATTTACCGTTTGTATTGGTGGGAGCGAAGCAGTTGGAAAAAAGCTTTCTTCCGAGGACCATTGTGGCAATGGGTGTATTCTCTCTCTTTTTAGAAATTTTTAACCGTTGGCACTATGATGCTACCTATGATGCATTATTGGCGACAGTGTTTGGAGGATTGATTCTTGGTGCCGGAGTTGGACTTATTATTCGAAACGGAGGATGTTTGGATGGCACAGAGACAGTAGCGATCATGGTCGCCAAAAAGACATCACTTTCCGTAGGTCAAATTGTTCTGGTCTGTAACATTATCATTTATTTGATCGCCGGTATATTGTTCGGATTGGATCGTGCGTTATATAGTCTTCTGACCTATTTTATTACATCTAGGATCGTGGATTATATTAATACAGGATTGGATCAGGGCAAAGCTGTAATGATCATTACGGATCAGGGACGCGTGATCGCAGAGGATATTTATAAGACGTTAGGCCGGACAGTTACTTTTTTGTCCGGTGAAGGGCTTTTATCCGGGGAGAAGACAGTCCTATATTGTGTCATTACCCGGATGGAGCTTCCGTTGATCCGTAAGATCATAGAAAAAGATGATTATTCGGCATTTATGACGATTTCAGATGTATCGGAGATCATCGGACATCATATTAAAAACTCAGAAAGCAAAATTTACACCAAATTATAACAAACCATGGAGCGGAGAAAGTTCTCCGCTCCGTTTTTGATAGGGTCATTTGCAGCTGGTAACAATAGTGATAGGGCTTGTATAATTTAGACGAATATTATATAATTTAAAATTGTGGATTAACATTAGGAATTGCTGTTCAAAGAAGGGTTGACTGGTATGGTTAATGAGAAAAAAGTACGCTTAATGACGCAGCTTGCGTTAGACGAAAAGCGGTTTTATAAAGATGAACTAGACGAAAGTGGATATTTTCGTTCCGATTATATCCGTTCCAATACATTAAAGGTGCTGCTGGGCTATAGCATTTCCTATTTACTGATCATGGGACTGGTTGCCATGTATTATGTTGATTATCTGTTTACAAATGTAGTGCAGATGGATATGCAGAGCATGGTGTGGCTGGCCGGATGTATATATGTAGGATTATTATTGATCATTACGTTGTTTTGTGTGTTGTTTTATATGACCAAATATACAAACAATCGCAAGCGTTTGCGCAAATATATGATGGAAATAGATAAGCTGCAGAAGTTTTATCGGGACAGCAAAGATAATAAAGAGACCAAAGAAATTAAGGAGGGAGACGCTGTATGACTCAGTTATTGATATTGCGTGAACATATACAGAAAATGTATCAGCGTTATTCATCCTTTTTTCAGGTGGTCATGCGGTTTATGGTTGGATTTGGATTGTTTTTTGCGATCAACCGTGTGTTGGGATATCGTCCAATACTTTCACATGGTTATGTGAATGTGATCATGGGAGTAATCAGCGTGATCTTTCCATTAGAGGCAATGATCTTCTTGGTGGCATTGTTTATTGTATTACAGGTCATGTATGTGTCCAAAATGCTGGCATTTTGTATTGGTGTTATATTTTTGATATTGTATCTGTTATATATTCAGTTCATTCCCAAACATGGATATGTGCTGATCGCTGTGCCGTTAGCATATTCTGTAGGACTCTCTGCAGGAGCACCGGTGCTGTTGGGATTGCTATTTGGTCCGGCCGGAGTGCTGCCAGGTGTGATCGGAGTGTTGCTTTACTATTTGTTTCGCAATTTGATTACGGTTGCATCTTCTGCAACGACAGATTCCTTCGATCTGTTTCAGGTGCTGATCGATCAGTTGGTGGAGGACGAAGAGTTGTTTGCCGCAATAGCAGTCTTCGTGGTGGTCATGTTGGTAGTGTATATGATTCGCAGCCTGCGCGTTGATTTCAGTTTTGAAGCGGCGATCATCATCGGAATTGTCAGTGATATCATTTTATGTTTGTTTGCTAACTATTTACAGCTCATGAAACTGCATATGATCCCATTTTTTGCAGGTGCGGTCATATCCCTCGGCTTAGTGTGGCTGATACAATTTTTCCGTTTGTCATTAAATTATGCCGGCGTTGAGAATTTACAGTTTGAAGATGAGGAATATTATTATTATGTCCGCGCAGTACCCAAGAACAGTATTGCAACAAAGAGAAAGCGTATAAAACGCTTTAATGCACATTTGTTTACTGACCGCAACGAGTTGTTAGCAGCAGAGATGGAAGATAACGAAGCAGTGCCGGATGGCGGTAACAGGGAGAATAAGGAGGATTCATGAATCAAATTATTGCGTCATTAAAAGGATATGTATATGGATTATCGCTCCCGAAGATTGGTGTTGTGGATATCCTGGAGATTATAATTATCGCTTTTGCGTTGTATCATGTGACATTTTGGGTAAAGCGTACAAGAGCATGGACACTGGTAAAGGGTGTTTTTGTGCTGTTTAGTGCTTATATTGTTGCCTATATTTTAGATATGAGTGTTATATTGTGGGTGTTTGATAAGACGATCGGTCTTGGTATTACAGCGTTGCTGATCGTTTTTCAGCCGGAACTGCGCAAGGCGCTGGAAGAGTTGGGACAAAAAAAGATTGTCAGTTCTATCTTGCCGTTTGATGAGAACAAAGATAGAAATATACGATTTACAGATCGTACTGTGAACGAGATCGTGCGTGCAACTTCTGAGCTTGCCAAAGCAAAGACCGGTGCACTGATCATTATGGAAAAGGATATTATCTTATCTGAATATGAAAGAACCGGTATTATTATCGATTCTGCGATCAGCAGTCAGCTTTTGATCAATATTTTTGAGCATAATACGCCGCTGCATGATGGTGCTGTGATCGTAAGAGGAGATCGTATTGTTGCGGCAACCTGTTATCTGCCATTGTCAGACAATATGGGATTATCTAAAGATCTTGGAACGAGGCATCGTGCTGCAGTTGGTATTAGCGAGGTGAGCGATAGTCTTACCGTGATTGTATCTGAAGAAACCGGCATGATTTCCGTAGCAGTTGGTGGTAAATTATTGCGTAATATTGACGGGGATCTTTTACGACGTAAATTGAATGATTTTCAGGGGAAACCTTCTGAGGAGAAGCCAAAGAAATACTTTTGGCGTAGAAAAGGAGGGGATCGGACATGAAAGAATTAAAACAATTGATGAAAGATGTTGTGCTGCATAATATTGGGATCAAAGTGCTGTCATTGATCGGTGCTCTGTTTGTATGGCTGATCATTATCAATATTGATGATCCTTATAAGACGAAAGTGTTTCAAGTGCCGGTCGAGACGATCAATGAAAGTGCATTGCAGTCTGTTAATAAGGTGTTTGAAATTACATCCGGCAGTATTGCCAATGTCAAGGTCGGTGGCAAACGAAGTGTGATCGATCGTTTAGATTCTACAGATATTCGTGCAACAGCAGATCTTTCGAATCTGTCTTCGGTAAATGCGGTAAATATTGTGCCATCACTTCGTAAAAAAGTGTCATCGGACGTTACTTTGGAATGTACTCAGGTGTTGAAAGTTGCATTGGAGGATATGGCAACCAAGCAGGTTAAGGTAACGGTTGTCACCCAAGGAGAACCGTCAGAAGGTTACTCTATTGGAAAATGCACGGCAAAACCCAATATGATTCAGGTGACAGGAGGAAAATCTGTTGTGAAACGTATTTCCTCGATCAAGGTGTTTTTGAATGTGGAGGGAGTCAGTGAAGACTTTATGAGCCGATTGGAACCGGTTGCTTATGATTCCAACGATGAAGTAGTTAAGTCTAACACTCTGCATTATAGTCAAAATAAGATCAAAGTGCGGGCAAAGGTTTTGGAAAACAAAACAATTCCGGTAAGAGTCAGTGTGACAGGAACGCCGGCAGCGGGATATGAGTATGTAGAAACAGAATGTCTGCCACAAGAGATCCAAATTGCCGGCAGCGAGAAGAAAATGGAGTCACTTTCTGAGATTGTGATACCGATGGATATTAGCGGATTGAATGACCAGTCCGGCGGTTTGGAAAAGACGGTCAGTGTGCCGGCCTTATTGCCAGAGGGAGTTACTGTATCAGAAGAGTATGAGACGATCTCCGTGAAGGTGACGATAGAAAAATTAGTGGAACGAACTTTGCGTATTAAAGAGACAGATGTGGCATTTCGTAATTTGGCAAGCGGATATGTTGCGACAGCCGGAGCACCTGGAGACATTTTAAGCCTCACGATTTCGGGAAGAGCCTCCATATTGAATGAGATTCCGGATACTGCCATCAATGCATATGTAGATTGTGACGGTTTGAAAGCCGGAGAGCATCAGGTTCGCGTGCAGTTGGATCTGTCGGATACTTGTAAAATCACAAAATATGCAACGATAAAGATTCATATCACGAAGGAACGAGGAGGCAGTACGGCGAGCTCTTCACCATCGCCAACAACAAAGCCGACCGAAAGGCCGCAAAATACGACGACGGAAAAACCGAGCGAGGAGCCAATGCCGACGGAGACACCTTCACAAGAAGAATGATCTGTCAGAAATTGTTATCATGATGATTTTTGATGTGTGAAATATAAAAACGCTTCGGTAAGCAATCTGCCTGCCGAAGCGTTTTTGTAATTATTCATATTTTGTCATAGCATAGATCTGCTGCCTATGATCAACCGTTCGTGGCATTTTTCTTAGCACGGAAACGAAGAGTCGGATCGAGAATCTTTTTACGGATACGTAAATTCTCCGGTGTAATCTCTAATAACTCATCGGTATCGATAAATTCCAGTGCCTCTTCCAAACTGAGTACCTTAGGCGGTGTAAGCTTTAAGGCATCGTCTGCGCTGGAAGAACGGGTATTTGTCAGATGTTTTGTTTTGCATACATTTAACTCAATATCCTCTGTTTTACCATTTTGCCCAATGACCATTCCGGCATATACTTTTTCACCCGGGCCAACGAACAGAGTACCACGATCCTGTGCGTTGAATAATCCATAAGCAACGGTTTCACCGGATTCAAAGGCGATGAGAGATCCTTGCTTGCGATAAGCGATATCACCTTTGTACGGACCGTAGTCTTCAAATACGGTGTTGAGAATACCGTTTCCTTTTGTATCGGTCATAAATTCACCACGATAACCGATCAGTCCACGAGATGGGATAACAAATTCAAGACGAGTGAATCCACCACCGATAGATCCCATTCCCTGTAATTCACCTTTACGAGTGCTTAATTTTTCGATGACACTGCCGGCAAATTCCTCTGGGACATCAACGAAGGCACGCTCCATTGGTTCTAATTTTTTTCCGCGTTCATCGGTTTTATATAATACTTCTGCTTTGCTGACAGCAAATTCATATCCCTCACGACGCATATTTTCGATCAAAACGGACAAATGCAGTTCGCCACGTCCGGATACTTTGAAACTGTCCATATTGTCAGTTTCTTCTACACGAAGGCTGACATCAGAGTTCAACTCGCTGAAAAGACGATCGCGCAGATGACGAGATGTGACAAATTTTCCTTCCTGACCGGCCAAAGGACTGTCATTTACCATGAAATGCATAGCGATTGTAGGTTCCGAGATCTTCTGGAAAGGAATTGGTTCCGGATGCTCAGGAGAACAGATCGTATCGCCAATATGGATATCAGTTACGCCTGAGATCGCTACGATAGAACCAATCGTTGCTTCCGTAACTTCTACTTTCTTCAGCCCGTCAAATTCATAGAGTTTAGTAATACGCACTTTGTTCAATTTATCTTTGTCATGTGCATTAACGATCACAACATCTTGTCCGACTTTGACAGAACCGTTATCCACTTTACCGATACCGATACGACCGACATATTCGTTGTAGTCAATGGTGCTGATAAGTACCTGTGTACCTGCGTCAGGATCCCCTTCCGGTGCCGGAATGTAGTTTAAGATCGTTTCAAACAGTGGCTCCATGTCTTTGCCGGGTTCGTCGGATTTGTAAGATGCAATACCCTCACGAGCGGAAGCGAAGATGAATGGGCAATCTAATTGTTCTTCGTTAGCATCCAGATCAATAAACAGTTCTAATACTTCATCTACTACTTCATCCGGTCTTGCTTCCGGACGATCGATCTTGTTGATGCAGACAATAACCGGAAGTTCCAGCTCTAATGCTTTTTTGAGAACAAATTTTGTCTGTGGCATAGCACCTTCAAAGGCGTCTACGACAAGAACAACACCGTTTACCATTTTGAGGACACGTTCTACCTCGCCACCAAAGTCAGCATGGCCCGGTGTATCGATAATATTGATCTTTGTATCTTTGTAAGTGATTGCTGTATTCTTAGATAAAATAGTGATTCCGCGCTCACGCTCAATGTCGCCGGAATCCATGACACGTTCTGCAACTGCCTGATTGTCGCGAAAAACACCGCTTTGTTTTAGCAATTCATCGACTAAGGTTGTTTTTCCATGATCGACATGGGCAATGATCGCAATGTTTCTAATATCTTCTCGTTTCATAGTATACATTTACCTCCATTTCGGAGCTGATTGATTGTTTTTGTTTGCTGCTCCGAAGCAAATTGTTTTTATGGGAAACTGCTCATAACGTGGTGACACGCCACCAAGAATTACTTTGGCAAATCTCGGCGATGTCACGCTGGCTTTGCTCTTTTTATTGGACAAACCCACAATTAACTAGTATACTATAAAAATAAGATTATACAATTGACAAATGTGCCAAAAATAATCAGAAATGTCGAATAATGTTTTACAAAAAGGTTTAACCTAAGAAAGAAGCAGTTATATAATAGCAAATATCAACGTATATATTTATGAAACTAAAAATACCAATGGGGCGGGAACCCCAAGCGGCGTCCTTTTCAATAGGGTGCAGGAAAAAGGAGGATATGAAATATGTTGGATAAAGTATTCACAAACAACCAGGTGACAATTGCAGGTGAAGTAGTCAGTGAGTTTACATTCAGTCATGAAGTCTATGGAGAACATTTCTACATCGTCAATATCGCAGTATGCAGACTTAGCAATTCGTATGATGTAATTCCGGTTATGGTGTCAGAAAGATTGATCGATGTTACGTCTGATTATCGTGGATGCGTTTTGCAGGTGTCCGGTCAATTCCGTTCTTACAACAGACATGAAGAAAATCGAAATCGTTTGGTGTTATCCGTATTTGCCAGGGAGGCAGTGCTTGCTTCGCAGGAAGATGAGGATGAGCAAAATCCGAATCATATTTTTTTGGACGGATATGTGTGCAAGCATCCGGTGTATCGTAAGACACCGTTGGGGCGTGAGATTGCCGATGTGTTGTTAGCGGTGAATCGTCCGTACGGCAAGTCGGATTATATTCCGTGTATCTGCTGGGGAAGAAATGCACGTTTTGCCGATAAATTTGAAGTAGGTTCTCATATACAGATATGGGGCAGGATCCAGAGCCGTGAATATCAGAAAAAGATTGCAGAAGACCAGTATGAGAAACGAGTGGCGTATGAAGTATCTGTAAGCAAGTTAGAGTATATCGCGGAGGAAAATTAGAAAAAGTAGATTTTTTATGTGAATTATGATAGAATGGCTAGAGTTGACAGGTAGATTATTTTGTTGCTCTAGCCATTTTTGCGGCCAATAGGGTATGGCAGCTGTTTGAGGGGGCAGATAGAAAGGATGGCGGGAAGCAGGAGGAGTCAGATGAGTCGAAGAATAGTACAGGTATATTATGGGAGCGGCAAGGGTAAGACCTCTGCAGCAGTGGGACAATGTATCCGTGCAGCGGGGCTTGGTCAATCTGTGATCATCATTCAATTTTTAAAGGGAAAAGATGCAGAAGAATTCAGCTTTTTGAACCGCCTGGAGCCGGATATTAAATTGTTTCGGTTTGAAAGAGAGAATGAATCTTATGATTGTTTGTTAGATTCTCAAAAGAAAGAAGAGAGACAAAACATTCTGAATGGATTTAATTTTGCAAAGAAGGTGATCGATACCGGAGAATGCGACGTATTAGTGCTAGATGAAGTGCTTGGTCTGGTGGACTTAGAGATTATTTCTATTGAGGATATTATCTCTTTAATTACTTTGCGCGATGATTATTGCAAGTTGGTAATGACAGGAAGATGTCTTCCGCCGGAGTTAGAGCCGTATGTTGATATTGTATCCAAGATAGATCTTGAAAAGGATCTGGAGATGTAAGGAAGCACATAATTTATATCGGTTCATATAATATACCAAGAAAATACAAAGAAATGGGGAGTCTATATGTCGATATTTACCGGTGCCGGAGTGGCACTTATTACGCCGATGAATCCGGATGGAAGTATTAATTATCCTGAGATGGAGCATATTATCAACGATCAGATCGCAGGTGGTACGGATGCGGTTATTGTGTGTGGAACAACTGGAGAAACGGCAACGATGACCTATGATGAGCATATAGAAACGATACGTGCCTGTGTGCAGATGACAGCGGGGCGTATTCCGGTTATTGCGGGTACGGGATCTAATTGTACAAAATCGGCGGTCAAATTATCCGTTGCGGCAGAACGTGCCGGTGCAGATGGTTTGCTGGTTGTATCACCATATTACAATAAGGCGACTCAAAACGGAATAAAGGCACATTATAAACAGATCGCTGCGGCGGTAGATCTACCGATACTTATGTATAATATTAAAGGTCGTACCGGTGTTAATATTGCTCCACGGACAATCGCTGATCTGGTGCAGGAGGTTCCTAATATTGTGGGTGTCAAAGAAGCATCCGGAGATCTGTCACAGATTGCCGACATTATGGCGCGTTGTGACGGAGAGATTGATCTGTATTCCGGAAATGATGATCAGATAGTTCCCATTGTTGCTTTAGGCGGCAAGGGGGTTATCTCTGTATTGTCTCATGTAGCTCCAAGAGATACACATGATATGGTGATCAAAATGTTAGAAGGGGATACGGATGGCGCCAGAAGACTTCAGTTAAAGTATATTCCTTTGATCCATGCACTGTTTTGTGAGGTAAACCCGATTCCTGTAAAGGCAGCGATGAATATGTTAGGGTATCAGGCGGGACCGCTTCGCATGCCGCTCACGGAAATGGAAGAGGAGCATCAAGAGACGTTACGTGAGGCAATGCGGAAGGCAGGACTTGATGTAAAATAAAGTTTGCAGTTTGAGAAAGAAATGGAGGACTATTATGACAAAAATTATTATGTTAGGATGCAACGGAAGAATGGGACAGATGATCACAGATATGGTCAAACAGGATGATGAATGTACGATCGTTGCAGGAATTGATATTGTTGACAATAGAGACAATGGTTATCCTGTGTATACTAAATTGGCAGACTGTGATGTAGAAGCCGATGCGATCATTGACTTTACATCTGCTACTGATTTTGAGAGTCGTATGGATTATGCGGTGGACAAGCAGATCCCAATCATCGAATGTTCGACCGGATTATCTGAGGAGCAGATGGATTATTTGAAAAAAGCAAGTGAAAAGGTTGCAGTATTAAAATCTGCCAATATGTCTTTGGGCATCAATCTGTTAATGAAGTTATTAAAGGAAGCTGCCGTTAAGCTGGCGGGAGATGGATTTGATGTGGAGATCGTTGAGAAACACCACAATCAGAAGTTAGATGCACCGTCCGGAACGGCGTTGGCGTTAGCAGATTCTATTAATGAGGCGATGGACGATCGTTACGAGTATATATATGACCGTTCTCAGGTTCGCCAGAAGCGTGACAAGAAAGAGCTTGGAATCTCAGCTGTTCGTGGTGGAACGATCGTTGGAGAGCATGAGGTGATCTTTGCGGGGACAGATGAAGTGATCACATTTAAGCATACGGCATATTCACGTGCCGTATTTGCGAAAGGTTCCATTACGGCTGCAAAATATCTGAAAGGAAAAGCTGCAGGATTGTACGACATGTCAGATGTACTGTTATAATTATGTAGACAGGCAATGATAGGAGGAGTTCTATGTCGGAAAAAATATTGATATTACATAGTTTATTATCAGGGCTAGACATATTGACTGCCATCATTTTGCTCGTTGCAGTACTTAGCGGTTTAGCAACCGGGCTTGTTGTGAAACTGGGACAGATCGTGGCTGTGATCGGCTCCTATGTGATCGCCGCAGTGTTGGCATCCTATGTCGGATTAGGCAGAGAGATTGTTTTTGTAGTGGCATTTATTGTGTTGTCTATTATTTGTCGTTATTTGGTGCAGGTGCTTCGGCTTGTAGATAAACTTCCGGTTGTCGGAACCCTGGATAAATTTGGCGGAGCAGTGGTTGGATTTGTTGTAGCGTTCATTGTGCTATATTTTGTGATCAATCTCTTTTTTGATATCGTTCCGCAGAGTACATTGGATGGAATGGGTTGGACGAAAGAGGCAGTTCAAAAGACAATGTTCATTAAAGGCTTTTTGAAGAGATGACAGGAGCGGTAAAGTGTAATGAATAAAATAAATTATCAACGTGAATTGGATCAGATTTTAGCGGAGATTACGGCAAAAGGAGAGGTTCCGACACTGCTATTGCATAGTTGCTGTGCACCGTGCAGCAGCTACGTGCTGTCATATCTGGCATCTTATTTCCGCATTACGCTGTACTATTATAATCCGAACATTTCACCGAAAGAAGAATATCAAAAACGCGTGCAGGAGCAAATGCGTCTGATACGCGAGCTGCCGGTACGTTATCCGATCTGTTTTGAGGAGGGGGTATACGATCCGGAGCGTTTTTTTGAGATGGCGAAAGGGATGGAAGATATACCGGAGGGCGGAGAGCGCTGCTTTAGCTGTTATGAATTAAGACAGCGAGAGGCGGCAATTGCAGCCGCACAGGGAGGATATGATTATTTCACGACGACGTTATCGGTCAGTCCGCATAAGAATGCACAGAAGCTGAATGAGATCGGTCTGCGTCTGCAGGAGGAATATGGTGTCCGTTATCTGCTGTCTGATTTTAAGAAAAAGGGCGGTTATTTAGAGTCGATTCGTCTGAGTAAAGAATATGATCTGTATCGACAGAATTTTTGTGGCTGTGTATATAGCAGACAGAAGATGGAAGATAGAGAATCCTAGGTTGACAAGAATAGAAAGAACTACTATAATGAATTTGTTTTCGGGGCGGGGTGCAATTCCCTACCGGCGGTATTCTGTGACAGCAGTAAGCCCGCGAGCCTGCGCTAAGGCGCAAGCATGATTTGGTGAGAATCCAAAGCCGACAGTATAGTCTGGATGAGAGAAGACATGAGATATCATTGATGCGTTATAAAAGTCCTGGTAACATATACTGGGACTTTTTTATTATAGGATGAAAGGAAATGAGGGACGACTATGAGACAGGAATATATGCGTCGTGCGATCGAGTTAGCTAAACGTGGACTTGGGAGAGTGAATCCCAATCCGCTGGTGGGCGCTGTTATCGTGAAGGATGACCATATCATTGCGGAAGGGTATCATGCACGGTATGGCGATCTGCATGCGGAGCGAAGTGCTTTTTCTAAGCTTAAGGATCCTGCAGAAGCTATTGGTGCAGAAATGTATGTGACGTTGGAACCTTGCTGTCATCAGGGAAAGCAGCCGCCGTGTACACAGGCGATCATTGAACATGGTATCCGTAAGGTCTATGTCGGTTCAGATGATCCGAATGCATTAGTGGCAGGCAAGGGGATTCGGATACTCAGAGAAGCAGGTCTAGAGGTAGAGACTCACGTGCTAAAAGAGGAATGTGATGCCTTAAACCCTGTATTTTTCCACTATATTACGAGTAAGACACCATATGTCGTCATGAAGTATGCCATGACGATGGATGGGAAAATCGCCTGTGATAGTGGAGAAAGTAAATGGGTTACCGGAGAAATGGCGAGGGCACATGTGGCAAAGGTTAGAAATGCTCTTTCCGGTATTATGGTTGGTGTACAGACTGTGCTGCAGGATGATCCCAAGCTTACCTGCCGTATGCCGGGTGGCAGGAATCCGGTACGCATCGTATGCGACAGCTATTTGAGAACACACCTTGATTGTAATCTTCTTCAGACGATCGATGAAGCACCGGTTTGGATCGCAACACTTTCTGAGTGTATGGAAAGCGAAAAGGCGACAAAACTTCGAGAGAAAGGGGCAGAATTGATCGTTGTGCCACAGGCAGATGGAGCGAACATGGAAGGAATAGATCTGAACGCATTATGCAAGGAGCTTGGTGAACGGGGAATAGACGGTCTGTTGATCGAGGGTGGAAGTACCTTACATGCCGGTGCTTTGCAGGCGGGCATTGTGGATCATGTACTTGTTTATATGGCGCCTAAAATCTTTGGGGGCAGCGGCAGATACACACCGGTACGCGGTGAAGGCGTGCAGTCCCCGGCACAGGCTTGGCAATTTAAGCGTAGTCATGTGACAGAACTTGGCGAAGATATCTTGATTGAATATGAGAAAGACAAGGGGGAACGGAAAATATGTTCACCGGAATAGTAGAAGAAATCGGTCAGATTGCAGCAATTCGTAAAGGAAGTGCATCGGCGGTGTTGTCGATCCAAGCCTCCAAAGTATTGGAGGGGACTAAGATCGGAGACAGCATTGCAGTTAACGGGATCTGTTTGACTGTGACAGGAATGCAGGAACGTAGTTTTACAGCAGATGTTATGGCAGAAACTTTGCGCAGAAGTTCTCTCGGGGTGTTGGGAAAAGGTGCTGCGGTCAATCTGGAACGCGCAATGGCGGCCGATGGCAGATTTGGCGGACACATTGTGTCCGGTCATATTGATGGGACCGGAGAGATTGTATCAATGCAACGAGAAGACAATGCTGTGTGGGTCGAAGTGGAAACACCGCCACAGCTGTTGCGTTATATTGTCGAGAAGGGGTCTATTGCTATTGATGGGATCAGTTTGACGGTTGCGAAAGTGACAGATAGTAGTTTTTCGGTCTCGTTAATACCACATACCGGAGAGGAGACAACATTACTTTCAAAAAAAGTGGGAGATCCGGTTAATTTGGAAAATGATATTGTAGGCAAATACGTGGAACGTTTCCTGACATTTGAGAAGCCGGCAGAAACGTCATGTCAAAGTGTTGATCTGGCATTTTTGGCAGAACATGGATTTGCGTGATATAATTGACAGAAAGGTTTGGTGCAAACAATGAGTGAGTTTCAGTTTAATACGATTGATGAGATTTTGGAAGATCTGCGCGATGGTAAGATCGTCGTTATGATCGATGATGAAGATCGCGAGAACGAGGGGGATGTGATCTGCGCAGCAGAGCATGCTACCTTAGAAAATGTGAATTTTATGGCAAGCTATGCTAAAGGCTTGATCTGTATGCCAATGGATGAGAGTTACACGAAGAAACTTGGCCTGCGACAGATGTGTGAGGTCAATACGGATAATCATTGTACGGCATTTACGGTGTCTATTGACCATAAAGATACGACAACGGGCATTTCTGCCTATGAACGTTCTATTACGGCGATGAAAACTGTAGATCCGGATGCAAAACCGGGCGATTTTCGTATGCCGGGACATATGTTCCCGCTGCAAGCCAAAAAAGGCGGCGTTTTAGAGCGTAACGGGCATACGGAGGCAACCGTTGATCTGATGCGTATTGCAGGATTGCAGCCGGTGGGTTTGTGCTGCGAGATTATGAAAGAGGATGGCACGATGGCACGTACGCCGGATCTGGTCGAATTTGCAAAGAAACATTCATTGAAGTTTGGTCGAATTGCAGATCTGGTGCAGTACCGTAAGGAACATGAAGTATTGGTAGAGTGTGTGGCAAAGGCAAAAATGCCGACCAGATATGGTGATTTTACGATATATGGATATGTCAATAAATTGAATGGTGAGCATCATGTTGCGTTGGTAAAGGGAGATATTACTGATGGGAAACCGGTGTTGTGTCGAGTGCATTCGGAGTGCCTGACCGGTGATGCACTGGGATCTGCACGTTGTGATTGCGGCCAGCAATATGACGCAGCGATGAAGATGATCGCCAAAGAGGGACGAGGCGTTTTGCTATATATGCGTCAGGAGGGACGAGGTATTGGTCTTATTAATAAGATCCGTGCCTATGAATTGCAGGATCATGGAAGAGATACGGTCGAGGCCAATTTGGAACTGGGCTTCCCGGAGGACGCCAGGGATTATACGATAGGAACACAGATTTTGGTGGATCTGGGAATCCATGAGCTGCGTCTTCTCACGAATAACCCGGCTAAAGTATATGGTTTGGCAGGTTATCAGTTAGAGATCGTAGAACGTGTTCCGATTGAAATGGAACCGGGAGAATACGATCGGTTCTATTTACAGACAAAGAAAGAAAAGATGGGGCATTTGCTGCATCTTAAATAAATAATGGAAGAAAGGTAAGGTATAAGCATGAAAACAGTAGAAGGAAAAGTAGTAGCAGAAGGATTAAAAATTGGTATTGTAGGAGCTCGTTTCAATGAATTTATCGTGTCAAAATTGATCAGTGGTGCAAGGGACGGATTGGTTCGACATGGTGTCAATGACGATGATATTACTCTTGCGTGGGTACCTGGAGCATTTGAAATTCCGTTGGTTGCAAAGAAAATGGCATTGTCCGGCAAATATGATGCAGTAATCTGTCTTGGTGCAGTTATACGTGGCGCAACCAGTCATTATGATTATGTTTGTGCTGAAGTATCGAAAGGAATTGCAGCAGTCAGCTTAGAGGCGCAGATTCCGGTTATGTTTGGTGTTGTAACGACGGATAATATTGAGCAGGCGATTGAGCGTGCCGGTACTAAAGCGGGTAACAAAGGATATGACTGTGCGCTTGGTGCGATCGAAATGATCAACCTTACAAGACAGCTTTAGAAAGGAGTGGCCCTTAAATAGGCCGATTAGCGATGTTTCAGAATTTATATCCGGATGAAGAATACCGTTCATCTTATGAGATTCCCTATGAGAGCTATTATCAAAAGGGATTTCGTGGTATTTTATTCGATGTCGATAATACACTGGTGGAACATGATCAGCCGGTGACGATCGAAGCAATTGCGCTCTTTGAAAAGCTTCGTAAGATTGGATTCGAGGTTTGCATTATTTCAAATAACAAAGAGCCGCGAGTGAAACCTTTAGCAGATACGTTAGGTGCGAAGTATGTATATAAAGCAGATAAGCCTTCTGTCAAAGGATATGTGCAGGGGATGGAGCATATGGGTACCACTGCTTCCAATACCATGTTTGTAGGAGATCAGATATTTACAGACATCTGGGGAGCAAAACGTGCCGGCGTATATGCCGTCTTAGTGCATCCAATCGCAAAGCATGAGGAAATACAGATCGTTTTAAAAAGAAAACTAGAATGGTTTGTACTTAGACGTTACCACAAAAAGAGATCTTAATTAGACGCTGTCAGGAAAATCTGTAGGAAAGCAGACGATCTGGCAGCGTTATTTTTTTGTAATATGCCAGATACTCCTTGGAAGAGAGAGAATCGATATAGTTTTGTGGGAACTGTTTAGTACAACCATGCATACAGGCAAGATCGACCGCTTTATTATAAGCGATTGCAGCTTCGATCAGGGATGGAAAACGTCCGATCAGATAATTGCCATTTAGATGCAGTTTGGCTATATATTCCGTATGTCCCTTATCATGAACGATCGTTACTCCGTGATATGGATTTAATACGTTGAGGTTAGAATATCGATAGTCATTTTCATTGCCATTTACAAATGTAAAATCGATATCTTTTCTTGCATAGGCGCGGATGCCATAACGAGAACGGATATTGGTCTGCATGCCATATTCAGCAACGAACAGATGACCGCCGCGTTTCATGATCGCATGGTTGGAATAAAAAAACAGGTCATCAACATCAAAGAGCAGCGTTTCTTCAGAACTCAAATAATATTGAAAATATTTTTTTCGCAAATAGATCGGTGTTTTAATATAGATCCCATTATTCTTAAAATTCAATAAGCTGATCCATTTTGAAAAAGGGAGCAAAGGGAATTGTGTTTCCTGATAATCTTCTGGTGTGATCGGTACTGTTGCAGATAACAGCTTATCGGCAGATTGGTACGCACCGTGTGCCTCAGCTTCTGAGGTAAAGCTGCCCAGACTGATATGTTTACATCGAAATGTAATAGAGGCACGATAGTATACGCTTCCGTCCTTTTTTACAGCAGCAAATACTCCTTTTTTCATACAGATCACACGTTCCTTTCTATGCTTAGCTATATTCAATAAAAAACGTTTTATATCTTTGTACGGATTAGTTATAATGTAGCATATTTCGACAGGAAATGCCAGATATGTTGAATGGTATCAGGTATAAAATTCCATTTATTTCATATACTCTGTAATAGTTTTGTAACATTATTAATTATTTCTCAATCTTCCCATATAGTCGTTGACATAATAAGCAATATGTGGGTGCGGTGGATTTGAGGTGTGGGAAGTTTGAGTTGTTATTCAATGATTTGTTTGGAGGATTTGCATGAAAAAAGACATGAGATGGAAGGTGGCACAGATCGGGATGCTGACGACGATGTTGGCAATGGAATCGATACTTCCGCAAGGTCATATTGTCGATGCCAGACATCAAACCGCTCAGTATCGAATAGAAGAAGACATGGAGCTTGCCGGGCTAAGCAGTTATGTGAGAGGCGGACAGGCAGAGGGAGCATATGTGTCTGAAACAATTGCACGAGTACATGATCAGTGGCAGCAAAAAAAACAGGAAGAAAAGCAAAAGCAGCGTATCAGACAGCAGAAATTAGAGCAGGAGAGGATGCGTAAAGAACGACAGAAACGAAAACAGGAGCAGAGGAAGCGTGCTAGAAAAGCACGGATCCGTCGCGCCAAACAGAAACAAAAAAGAGACGAAAAAAACCGACGTCTTGCCATTGAAGAAAAATGCGGAAGAGTGATCGGTACAGAGTCTGAACGTATTTTACAGCGTATTGTTGAGGCAGAGGCTGGAGGAGAGGATCTGGAGGGGAGAACACTTGTTGCGAATGTCATTTTGAATCGTGTGTTAGGAAAACAGTTTCCATCCACGATCAAGGAAGTAGTCTTTGCACACAGTGGAAGCAGATATCAATTTTCGCCGGTCAGCAATGGCAGTTATTATTCGGTACATGTGTCAAGCGGAACAAAAAAAGCAGTAAGAAGGGCCCTGCAGGGACAGGATACCTCGCAGGGCGCATTGTACTTTATGGAGAGAGCTTTAGCTGACAGTGGTAATGCTTCTTGGTTTGATCGGTGTCTGACTAAAGTGAAGAGACATGGATGCCATGAATTTTATAAATAGCACTCAAAATGGGGATCGGAGTACAGGCTGTAATTGTCTGCCATGCAAAGCCGCTTCGATCGTTTCGGGGATAAGGGATACATGAGCTACTAAGGAGCAAGGCTTTTTATGATGATCATCCTGTCCAAATGGAACAAAATATACGTTTTTAGCATTGTACAGCATTCCAAGATTCCTGAAATTCATTCCCATATTATCGTTGCTGGAAATGGAGATGACCAGCGGTTTTTCATTGCGAAGATGTGCTTTTGCTGCCATCAGTACCGGAGTATCTGTGATACCATTCACTAATTTTGCCATTGTGTTGCCGGTACATGGGGCGATGACCAGTGCGTCAAAAGGGGCTTTTGGCCCGATTGGCTCTGCGTCTTGAATTGTATATATTCCGGTATTTCCGGTAATACGTTCTACTTTTTTACAAAAGGTTTCAGCTGCAGTAAAACGGTTGTCTAAATGGCTCGTATGATTGGAAAAGATAGGCTGCACTTCATAGCCTTGTTTTACAAGTTCGCTTAATAATGTTAATGTTTTTGCAAAGGTGCAAAATGAGCCGGTAATAGCAAATCCGATGGAAATTGTTTCGTTCATGTCTATTTCCTTTCTATCCGATTACAAATATATCATTTAAATGCTGAAAAATAATCTCAGCAGAACTTTTCGGGGCGTATTTTGCCGGCAGACCGGGATATAATGCGGCATCCAATCCTTTTTGAGCGCAATATGTGAGATCGCAGCCGCCCGGTGCACTGGCAAGATCTATGATCACGGCAGTGTCAGGAAGTCGGTCGATAAGACTTTTGCCGACAATGGGAGCAGGCACAGTGTTAAATAACCATTGGCAGGTTGAAAGGTCTGTTGACTCGGTTAGATTAAGACAGTGTGAGACTTCTGCACAGGCTGTTTTTTCAGAAGATCTGGCAGAGATGATCACTGTGGCACCGAGGTTTGTCAGACGATCTGCCAACACCTTTCCGCAGCGTCCGTAACCCATGACAAGACAGGTGTGCTGATACAAGTTATAGGGAGAGTGGCGAATTGCTTCGCAGATGGCACCTTCAGCGGTTGCAACAGCATTCCATATTGCTACGGCAGAGGATTTCATATAGTCATAGATATGCAGACCGCGTTCCTGACAGCATTTTACAAATGCAGCAGGAAGATTACCACCTAAAATCAGAGAACCTGCAGGTGCCTCCTCATATGCCTGTTGCAGTGTTTTTTCGTCACATGGCACAGGAAGCAGTATTGTCTGCAGGGAAGAAGACTGTCCACAAGAATGCAGATACGATCTGCTTGTGGTGCTTTTTGAAGCAGATACTGCCTGACTGCATGTTTTGACACCCGCTTTTGCAAATAATTGTTCTAGTGCTAACTGGCGTTCATCGTCGCCGTATCGGATCAGCTCGCAAATTTCATACATAAATAATCCTCTCTTCCCGGATCATAAATTTTTCCAAATCTTTGTGAGTAAAATTCTCATAAAGTGGGATACTGTAGTTTATGCAGGAAACACAATATGGGTTCCCTTGACCAAACACAAATTTTCGGTTATGCTTAAGCCGAAGATACCGAGAGTACATCGATAAGAAATGGAGGTTTAGAAATGATACATGCAACAATAGATACATTTGAAGAGGAAGTTATTAAGCAGAAGGGCTTAGTCTTGGTGGATTTTTGGGCGCAGTGGTGCGGACCCTGCCAGATGATCGCTCCGATCTTAGCGGAGATTGATGAAGAATGTCCGGATGTTAAAGTTTGTAAGGTGGATGTCGATGCGAATATGGGACTTGCGCAATCGTATAAAGTTGTCGCAATCCCGTTTTTGATCCTCTTTCGGGATGGAGAAGTTCAGGAAAAGCTGACCGGATTACAGTCCAAGAAAGATCTTATGGATATGATCAAAAAGTATAAGGCGTAATTTATTCCCGTATATACAAAAAGCCATACAGGTTATTTCCTGTATGGCTTCTTTTTAGGGTATAAGAAAATACTCTTTTATATATTATGTACTAGGGTTGCTGTGTAATGTGAGTCTTTAATGCAGCAAAACTTTCTTTACTGATCACATGTTCAATACGACATGCATCTTCGGATGCAACACTTTCCGACACGCCCAAAGAAACTAAAAATTTCATCAAAAATTCGTGCCGCTCATAAATCATTTCAGCAATTTGTTTGCCGCTATCGGTCAAATAAATAAAACCGGAGTCAGTGACAGTGATATACTGTTTCTCACGAAGATTTTTCATTGCAACGCTGACACTCGGCTTCTTAAAGTTGAGTTCGTTGGCAATATCAACCGAGCGGACAACAGGTAATTTTCGGCTTAACACTAAGATTGTCTCCAAATAGTTTTCTAAGGATTCGTTTGATTTGTATGCTCCAGCCATATTCTTCCCCTTCCGTTGTTCATGATTATATATTATTTTAGCATATTATGAAAAAAATGACAAACGTCTGTTGTGGAAAAAAATCTCATTTTTATGAAAAATGAAGAGACAGGCAGATGAAAATATGTTAAAATAAAGGTTAAAGGCATATATGGGGCCTATAGAGATGCGGAGGTAGTACAAAATGAATGATTATGTATTGGTGGTAGATGACGAGGAAGTAAATCGGAAGCTTCTTGTCAAGATATTGGAGGCAGAGTATGAAGTGGAGACAGCTTCGGACGGTAAGCAGGCACTTCAAATGCTGAAAGCACAGCCACATAAATATGCAGCCATTGTTTTAGATCTGGTGATGCCGGATATGAATGGGTTTTCCTTTTTGGAAGAATATTGCAGTGATGCGATACTGCAGAATATTCCGGTCATTGTTTCTACCGGAGATGATAATATAGAATGTGAGACACATAGTTTGGAGCTTGGTGCCTGGGATTTCATCCGCAAGCCGTACAATGAGCGAATCATTCATTTTCGACTGCACAATGCGATCGAGAGAAGTCGTGCACAGATTTTGCGTAAGTTACAGCATGTTGAGGCTTTTGATTCGTTGACCGGATTGTATGGACGAGATTATTTCCAAAAAGCAACGAGAGAAATGTTAGATGCGTTTCCTGAGGAGCAGTATGCAATGATAAGGCTCGACATTGCCAAATTTAATTTGGTCAATTCCTTTTTTGGCATTCACCGGGGTGATGAATTTCTTTGTGAGGTGGCTGATAAGATACGACAATTTGTTGCATCTAAGAATCATGTGACCTTTGGGCGTATGCGCGCAGATGTATTTGCAATCTGCATGTCGTATGAAAAGGAGAGTGAGCTGTCAGAGTTATCATATCGTTTCCGCAAGGAGATTCGTGAGATCATTCCGGAATTTGAAATGATTCCGGTGTTTGGGTTTTATTTGATCAAAGATCTAAAGATGGAAGTCAATGATATGTATGATAATGCTAAGCTTGCAACAAAGATCTGTAAAGGAAGTTATATTCAGAACTATGCCTTTTATCAGGATGAAATGAGTCAGGATCTTATTCAGGAACAGCGTATTGTAAATATGACTCGGTCTGCATTGCAGGAAGAGAAGTTTGTTCTGTTTTTGCAGCCAAAATATGATATACAGGAGGGCAAATTTGCCGGAGCTGAGGTATTAGTACGCTGGAAGGCGTCCGATCAAAAGATGATCTCTCCGGGAGAGTTTATTCCAATCTTTGAGCGGAACGGATTTATTATGAAACTGGATTTTTATGTATGGGAGCATGCGTGTAAATTGTTGCGTAGCTGGCTGGACAAAGGGTATGATCCGATGCCGATTTCTGTAAATGTATCACGTGTCAGTGTATACAATCCGAAATTAGTGGAAGTGATCAGTGATCTGGTTGCAACTTATAATATTCCACCGGAATTATTTCAACTGGAATTGACGGAGAGCGCTTATACATCCAATCCATATATGATCCGTGAGGCAATGAAAGATTTACAGAAACGTGGATTTACAATATTGATGGATGATTTTGGCAGTGGTTATTCGTCATTAAATGTTTTGAAAGATATTGCAGTAGATGTTTTAAAGATTGACATGAAATTTATGTCGGATACTGAGATACCGGGCAGAGGTGAGAATATACTGGCTTCTGTAGTAAATATGGCAAAGGTGCTTGAGATGCCGGTTATTGCGGAAGGCGTTGAAAAGGAAAGCCAGGTGCGTTTCTTGAAGAATATCGGCTGTGAATATGTGCAGGGGTATTATTATGCAAAACCGATGCCTGCAGAGGAATATGAAAAGATGCTGTTTCGTGATGAGGAGCAGGCATTAGGATAATAATAGATAATGATCAGAGCAAGACAATGGAGGTTGGCATGAGAGTAAAGAAGTGGGCTTTGATGGGGATATTATGTGGAGCAATGGTTCTGCTTGCCGGTTGTGGCAAGGCACAGAAAGCCTATAAGCAGGCTGTGGCTTTGGCAGAGAGCGGTAGTTATGAAAAGGCAGCAGCTTCCTTCAAGGAAGCCATTGCAGAAAACAAAGACAAAGCAGAGTATTATATTGATTATGGAATGACATTAAATCATCTGGGAAGCTATAAAAAGGCGATAAAGCAGTTTGAAAAAGCGTATCAGAAGGTTGATAATAAAATTTCCAGACAAAATAATAAGCGTTTATATTATGGAGAGGCGCTTGCCTATTATGGTATTCATGAATATGATAAGGCAAAGAAACAATGTGATAAAGCGTTAGAGATATCAGAAAGTAAGTCACTAAATGGTGATATTTATGCGACATTAGCAATGGCACAGTGGGCTTCCGGAGATTCATTAGGGGCACTTGGTGCCTTAGACCAGCTTATAAAAGAAAATGCAAAGGATGCGGATGGTCTTGTTCTGCGTGGTCAGATCAAACAGAGTATGGGTGAGTATGATTCTGCTGCCGAAGACTTTTTGAAAGCAATTTCAGTTGATGAGAAATGTTATGAGGCGTATTTTGGATGCTATAATGTTTACAACGATGCCGGTAGGGAAGCGATGCGAAAGATGTGCTTGAAAAATTGGTATCAATACATGGCGCAGATGCAGAAGCCAAAACGCAGATCGGACGAGCTTATATTTGTCTGGATAAGCTTGCAGATGCAGAGGATATATTGAGCGATGCTGAAAAAGAAAAAAGCACCGATGCGTTATTTTATCAAGGTAAGGTCTTGCGGATACGTGGTGATTTTGAGAATGCAATTAAGAAGTACACCAAATATTTGAAAGCACAGAACGGAGCAGTATGCGCTCTGCCGGAAGTGTATAGCGAGCTTGCGGGCTGTTATATTGAGTTACAGGATTATGGACAGGCAGAAGATTATTTAGAACAGGGACTTGATCTTGGTGTGACGATGGCTTATCAGAATCTGCTTCGTAATCGTGTGATTCTGTTGGAGCGAATGGGCAAAATGAGACAGGCTAAAGAATTGGCGGCAGAATATTTACAAACCTATCCATATGATAAAGAAATGGCGAAGGAAGCAAAGTTTATAGCAACTCGTATCGGAAATCATAGTAAGAAAAAACAAAGATAAAGAGAAAGGTTTGGTTAGATAGTAATGTTTGAGACCGAAGAGCAGAAAGAACGCATTATTTTGGTCGCTGTTGCGACGGCGGATGGAGACGATACCGAACAATCTCTGGATGAGTTGGAAGAATTGGGACAGACGGCGGGTGCGGTGACTGTTGCTAAAGTAATACAGAATAGAGAAAAAGTGCATGCCGGAACGTATGTGGGTAAAGGAAAAATAGAGGAGATTAAGAATCTGGCGATCTCTCTGGATGCAGATACGGTAGTATGTGATGATGAGTTATCTCCGGCACAATATCACAATCTTCAGGATGCATTGGAGATCAAGGTCATTGACCGAACGGTTATGATACTTGATATTTTTGCCAAAAGAGCATCGACCAGCGAGGGAAAGTTACAGGTAGAATTAGCACAGCTTAGATACCGTGCTTCGCATTTGGTAGGAGGACGCAGCGAATTATCTCGTCTGGGTGGAGGAATTGGTACGAGAGGTCCCGGTGAGCAGAAACTGGAGATGGATCGGCGTCTGATCAAGGAACGTATTACGCTTGTGAAACGTGAATTGGAGCAGGTGAAACGTACCAGAGAGTTGACTCGTAAGAAGAGGCAGGAGAATCCTACACCGGTTGTTGCGATCGTAGGATATACCAACGCAGGAAAATCAACGTTACTCAATTATTTGACCGGAGCAGGTGTTTTGTCGGAGGATCAGTTGTTTGCAACACTGGATCCAACTACCCGCAAGCTTGTTCGTGAAGACGGTGAAGAAATGCTTTTTACGGATACGGTTGGGTTTATTCGCAAATTACCACATCATTTGATCCGAGCATTTCGAAGTACATTGGAAGAGGCGAAATACGCAGATATTATTTTGCATGTCGTAGATTGCTCGAATCCGGATCTGGATATGCAGATGCATACAGTGTATGAAACACTTCGTAAGCTGGAAATTGGCGATAAACAGATTGTCACTGCATTTAATAAGATTGATCGTTTAGAGGGAGAGCAGGTGCTCAAAGATCTGCGTGCAGACCGAACAGTTCGTATTTCAGCGCGTTCGGGAGAAGGCGTGGAGGAAATGTTAGATGCGTTGAGTGAATTGTTGAAAGCCGGTCAGGTACTTATCGACAAAATAATTCCTTATACAGATGGTTCTCAGATTAATTTGTTGCGTAAATATGGCCAGGTGTTGGAAGAAAGTTATGAAAATGATGGCACCAAAGTAAAAGCATATGTACCAAGAGAGTATGCCTATCTGTTTCAAAGTGCAGATGGTGAGGATGATCAATAGACATGGATGTAGAGTATAGATATGACTGGAAGTTGATCGCATGTGTAGATGACCATTGGGGAATTGGCAGACAGGGACAATTGTTGGTTGATATCCCGGCTGATAAAAAAGCATTTAAGGCGCATACGATCGGAAAGATTGTTGTTGGAGGCAGAAAAACAATGGAGGGACTTCCGGGTGCACGGGCGTTGCCTGATCGCACCAATATAGTTCTTTCTACGGATGAGACGTATTGTTTTGAAGGTGCGCAGGTATTACATAGCCTGCAGGAACTCAAACAGTATGTGAAACAGTATCCGGGTCAGGAAGTCTATGTAATTGGTGGGGAAGAAGTATATCGCCTGCTGCTTCCGTATTGTGATACAGCTTATATTACAAAAGTGCATCGTCAATATGAGGCAGATGCTTATTTCCCGAATTTAGATGAAAGCCAGGATTGGGAAATCTGCGAGCAGTCTTTTCTGCAAAAAGATCCACAGCAAAATGTGATATATGAATTTATCACCTATCAACGTATACAATAAGAATTCGATAGTAATGATCAGCGTATAAAGATAAAAATGGAGTGTTAAATCATTATCATTTTAAATCTAAAAATAGCACAGATATGAGGTGCCCTTCCAAGTTGATTTTTTGGAAGTTGGTACCAATCTGTGCTATTTTTCATGAAAGGATAATAGAACCTTTATGACAGACAGCAACGTTTCCATCGCTGTCTGTTTTTTGGTGCTATCATCTTATTAGAGGATGACCATTGATCAGCCCATTACGATAGTTACATCGTATGAAGTTTTGCCCTTCTCATAAGGGATAACAGTGGTTCCTGTATATTCTTTGCCGTCTACAACGATCTTGGCAACGCCTTTTTCAACCTTATTTGGGTTTTCAACCTTGATGTTATACACACCTTCGCGATACTTACGTGTCATAGTGAAAGAGGTTCCCATCTCGGATGGAATACAAGGATCAACGCTCAAACCATTGAGAGTTGGAACAACACCTAAGATATACTGAGAAACATTTACAAATGTCCAGGCAGCGGTACCTGTAAGCCAGCTGTTCTTAGCCTGTCCGAAGAAGTGCGCATCTTTACCGGCGATCATCTGAGAGTATACATATGGCTCTGTGCAATGGATCTCGCTGATATCCTCGATATAAGCAGGACAAGTCTTTTTGTAGATCTCGAAAGCACGGTTACCACGACCGATAACAGTCTCAGCACAAGATACCCAAGGGTTATTGTGGCAGAAGATACCTGCATTCTCTTTATATCCAGGTGGATAAGAGGAGATTTCTCCAAGTTCTACATGGTATTTGGTGTAAGGCGGCTGTAACAATACAATACCGTACTTTGTATCCAGTTTTTCTTTTACAGAATCCAATGCTTTCTTAGCTTCACCTGTCTCAACACCGATACCGGCGAGAACGCAGAAGCCCTGAGGCTCAATGTAGATCTGACCTTCTTCGCATTCTTTGGAACCGACTTTGTTGCTCTGTGCATCATAAGCACGGACAAACCATTCGCCGTCCCAGCCGTCTGCTAGCACTGCTTTGTTCATTGCTTCAACTTCAGCAAGTGCACGGTCAGCTTCAGCCTGATTACCTGTGTAAGCACACAGATCAGCATATTCTTTACCATATTTTACAAACATTCCACCGATAAAAACGGACTCAGCAACCGGACCTTCACTAGGACCAAAGGTCTGGAAAGATTCACCCGGATGCTCAGAGAAGCAGTTTAAGTTGAGGCAGTCATTCCAGTCGGCGCGTCCGATGAGTGGAAGATTATGAGGTCCTTTGTGATTCACAATGTAATCGAAAGATCTCTTTAAATGCTCCATTAACGGAACTGCCTTGGATTCATCATTATCAAACGGTACCATTTCTTCTAAGATAGAAGTATCGCCTGTCTCGCGGATATATGCTGAAGTACCTGCGATCAGCCACAAAGGATCATCGTTAAAGCCGGATCCGATGTCTGCATTACCTTTTTTGGTAAGAGGCTGATACTGATGATAAGCGCTTCCGTCTTCAAACTGCGTAGAAGCAATATCAATGATTCTTTCTCTTGCACGCTCAGGGATCAGATGAACGAAACCGAGCAGATCCTGACAGGAATCACGGAATCCCATACCACGACCGATACCGGACTCGTAGTAAGAAGCGGAACGTGACATGTTAAAGGTAACCATACACTGATACTGGTTCCAGATATTTACCATGCGATCAAGTTTTTCTTCATCAGATCTTACGGTAAATTTAGATAACAGATTTTCCCAATTCTCTTTCAATTCAGCAAGAGCGGCATCTACCTGTGCATCTGTCTGATATTTTGCCAATAATTCATCAGCAGGTTTCTTATTGATAACATTTGGTGCAGTAAACTTCTGGTCTTCCGGATTCTCACAGTAGCCCAGTACGAAGATAAGGCTTTTTGACTCACCCGGCTCCAAAGTAATATTAATCTGATGAGATCCGATCGGATACCATCCGCTGGCAACAGAGTTATGAGATTTGCCCTCGGCAACAACCTGAGGATCCGTAACTCCACGGTAAGCACCTAAAAATTCATCGCGGCTTGTATCAAAGCCGTCTACCGGACAGTTTACTGAATAAACTGCAAAGTGGTTACGACGCTCACGGTACTCTGTTTTGTGATAGATTGTAGAATCAATGACTTCAACTTCACCGATATTTAAGTTACGCTGATAGTTTGTCATATCGTCCATGGCATTCCAGAGACAAAACTCAATATATGAAAATACAGAGAATGATTTTTTCTCGTTGCTTTCGTTGGTCAGAGTAAGCTGATTAACCTCACAGTTATCATTGACAGGTACAAAAGCAAGCAAAGATGCCTTTAAACCGTTTTTAACGGAAGTGAAACGGCTGTAACCCATACCGTGACGACATTCATAAGAGTCCAACTCTGCCTTTACAGGCTGCCAGCCAGGGTTCCAAACTGTATTACCATCTTTGATGTAATAATAACGGCCGCCTTCATCGTTCGGGATGTTATTGTAACGATAACGCGTTAAACGAAGAAGTTTAGCGTCCTTATAAAAACTATAACCACCGCAAGTATTGGAAATTAAAGAAAAGAAGTTGTTACTTCCAAGATAATTGATCCAAGGAAGCGGTGTTTTCGGTGTAGTGATGACATATTCCTTATTCGGATCGTCAAAAAAACCAAATTTCATATTATCCTCCATTCCGCCCACAGGCATACATTTGTATTCAGATAAAAGTATATCGTATATGGGGGCGGAAATCAAGAAAATTTATTTGTATGCTTAAAGATTTTCGAACCGAAAAAATCTAGCTTTGCGGAATGTAAAAAATATGGTGGATGCCGATGCAGGGAATTGCGTTATCTATTAAAAATGGGTATAATAATAGGCAGATATTAGCTGGTGGTATAGGATTCGCAGTAAGAATACCGGAAAGGGCAGGGTGATCCATATGAGTAATGAGAATGCAGAGAAATTATTAACCTTTATAGAGCAGAGTCCAAGTGCATTTCACGTTGTATACAATATGCGCCGACAGTTAGATGCGGCAGGCTTTGTATATCTTCCGGAGAATAAGCCGATGAATATAGAGTATGGCAAGGCTTATTATACAATACGTAACGATGCATCACTGATCGCTTGGCGAATGCCGGAACAAGAGCCGGATGGATTTCATATTGCGGCAGCCCACAGTGATTCGCCGGCTTTTTTGATCAAAGAGCACCCGGAGATTAAGAAGAAATATTATATAACATTAAATGTAGAAAAATATGGTGGAATGATACTCTCCAGTTGGTTTGATCGTGCACTTTCAATTGCCGGACGAGTAGCAGTTGCCGGAGAACATGGGATAGAGAGCAGATTAGTTTCGATTGACCGCGATCTGCTTGTTATACCGAGTTTGGCAATTCATATGGATCGCAACGTAAATGCCGGCAAGACGTTTAATGTGCAAGAGGATATGCTTCCGGTTTATGCGCAGGAAGATGGTGCCGGGATCCGTGAATTGGCAGCCGGTGCAGCCGGAGTACAGCCAGGCCAGATCGTAGGGCAGGAATTGTATTTATATGTCCGTGAAAAGGGACACTTTGTTGGCAGAGACGGAGAATGGATATTGGCACCGAGACTGGATGATCAACAATGCGCTTATGGTGTTATACAAGGACTGCTTTCCTCACGTGTTCACAATAAGATAGCGATGGCGGCGGTTTTCCATAATGAGGAAGTGGGAAGCGGGACGAGACAAGGAGCAGATTCTACTTTTTTGGAGGATGTGATTACCTGGATCACAGAAGCGATCGGAATCTCCGATGGTGGTAAGAGGCGAATGATCACCAACAGTTTTTTGATCTCTGCAGATAATGCGCATGGGATCCATCCGAATTATGAAAGCAAAGCGGACCCCACCAATCAGCCTTTGCTTAATGGTGGGATCGTGCTTAAATTTCACGGTGGTCAAAAGTATACATCCGATGCCATGACGTCAGGATATTTGCGTACGCTGTGCAAAGGAGCGGGTGTGCCTTGTCAATCGTACCATAACCGTTCGGATATTGCCGGTGGTTCCACGTTAGGAAATATCTCAACGGCGCATGTGTCGATACCATCAGTGGATATTGGGCTGGCACAGTGGGCGATGCATTCGGCAATGGAGACAGCCGGAACAAAAGATCTGGATGCGTTGATCCGTCTTTGTGAGCATTTTTATGGAGTTGACTGATCACATCAGTTCAGCAATACGGCTTACGCCAACATAAATCTCGCTGATTTTATACCAGGTCGGATAGTCAGTTACGCCTGTTGCCGGAAGGTTAAAGATCTGTTGAAAGGTTTTGACTGCTTCCGCTGTCTTTTTTCCGTAAATACCATCTACAGCAAGTTTTGGAATCAGTGGGTAAGCACCGGCGATCGTGTTAAGCTGTTGCTGCAGCTGGCGTACTTTTTGACCGCTGCTGCCGATCGTCAGATCTGAGCCAGGCCAGGAAGATGGCACTCCGGAAATTTCCTCTGAGGAAGCGATGTACATGGAATTACCGTAGAAATAGCGTAGTATTTCGATGGCAGAGTAGCCGCGGTCACCAAGCGTTTTGGATTCCCACTGCCGCATCCAGTTAGGACAGGATACTTGACGTCCGTCACAGTATTGTGTAAAGATCGGCTGTGTAATATTAGGCCGTGCCAGATAATTGGAAAAAATGGAATCTACAGTTTGTGATATGGAAGCATAAATATTGCGTCCGGAGATCCATTTTTGATCATAGGCAGTAGAGGATGTGATCGTAAAATCATAGTTTTTATTGCGGTACCATTCGGTATATACGCGGTTGAGCGTAATGGACTGAATGGCAAGAATATTAGCAATCAGTGTTTCCTCCGGCCAAGTGGCATAGATTTCACTGGAGGCAACATTTTTAATATAATCTTTATATTTGACATAATAGTTTTTGGCGCGGGAGTCCGATGGTGGTCCATCATGGACGATTATATATTCGGGGGATGGAGTTCGAAGACAGCTTTCGTTACCCGGCGTCTTACAGGTAAGGAGTAACAGTATGAGTGAACGCGATCGTAATCGTGGCAAAGAGCGGTGGAAACAGGAGAAAAGGAAGCGGAAAAAACGGCGTAAAAACAGACAACAGCTTGAAAAGCAGCAAAATGTCAGCCGGCGAAAAAAAAGAGAAGTAGCCGCCTGGGAACGACTTGATAATACCGCCAACCTTTTTCCGGCTATTGCAACGCAGAATATGACTAACGTGTATCGGATCAGCGTGACGCTGTCGGATCATGTTGAACGGGATTTATTGCAGCAGGCACTGGATGAAGTACTTCCGGTGTTTGATACCTTTCGGGTACGTATGCGCAAAGGATTGTTTTGGAATTATTTTGAGACAAATTATAAGGCACCGCCATTGGTGGAATTAGAGGATAAATATCCTTGCAGTTATATTGAACCCTATGAAAATAACGGCTATTTGTTTCGAGTGAGTTATTATCGCAATCGCATTAATTTAGAGGTATTTCATGTGTTGGCAGATGGTATGGGAGCCGTTAATTTTTTGCGGGAATTAACGTATTGTTATTTGCGATTGGCACATCCTGAGACGGACTTCGGCGGACAGAAAGGTTTATCGGATCTGACGTCTTTAAGCACGGAGGACAGCTATGTCAAAAATTATAAGAAAAGTCATAACAAGGGTTATAAAACAGCACGTGCCGTAGAGGTTAAGGGAGAACATCTTCCGACCGGAGAACTTGGTGTGATCCATGGAAGTATGTCTCTTTCTGCAGTGAAACAGGTTTGTCATCAGAGGGACGTTAGTATCAATGAATATATGACGGCTGTATTTATTTACAGCATATACAAGGAGTATCTTAAGGAGAACCCGTCAAGCCGTCCGATCGCAGTAGCGGTTCCTGTGAATTTGAGACCATATTTTGGGTCTGTAACAACGAGAAATTTTTTCGTCATGGTCAGTGCGGTATATGCAGCCGATCGGACCGGGGAATCATTTGACAGGATTTTGGAATTGGTGACAATGAGTTTGCGTGAGCAGATCACAAAAGAACATTTGGAAGAATTGTTTTCCTATAATGTGTCCAATCAGAAAAACATTTTTCTGCGCTCAGTTCCAATGTTTATTAAAGTGCTTGCTATGCGTTTTGTATATCGCTCTTCGGCTAGAGCGAATACGAGTACGCTTACGAATATTGGAGCCTTTCAGGTACAGAAAGAATATGAGCCTTTCATAGAAAAATTTCATGGAATGATCGCTATGTCAACAGGACAGCATATTAAAGCGCTGCTTTGTTCTTATCGGGATGAATTAGTGTTGAATTTCAGTTCAACGCTGCGTGATGTATCAATACAGCGACGGTTTTTCCGGAAATTAGTTGAAGATGGTATTGAAGTTACGATAGAAAGTAATGGGGTGTATTATGAGTGATCGAATATGTAAAAATTGTCGTCTTAGGATTGCGGATAATGCAAAAACCTGTTTGTTTTGTGGTCGGGTGTTGACCAAGGAATCTGACAATGTATTGGTCAATATGTATCCGGCAATATTCCACAAAACGCGTATGGCAAAGCGTATCGTATGGTCCTTTACGTTTGCTTTGATCTTAATACAGGTGTTACTTTTTGTGTTGAATTATTATTTGGATGCGGGACATCGCTGGTCTTTTGTGACAGCAGTGGTTTTTGCGTATGGAATTTTTTCGATGCACTATCTTACAGCATGGAATAAAAGCCATATTCGCAAGCTGTTTATTCAGACATTTGCAACGATTTTATTTTTGCTCTCATTAGATGCAGGGCTTGGTTTTCATGGCTGGTCAGTACAGTATGGTATGTCATGCAGCATATTAGTGCTGGATCTGTTTTTGGGGGGAGGAATGCTGATTAATCGTACTAATTGGACGAGTTATCTGACGACACAGGTGTATGCTATTGCGTTAGCAGTGATCAATCTTTGCATTGGGATTTTTGCCAAAGAAGGAAATCCGCTGTTTGCTTGGATCGTACTGTTAGTTACCCTTGTGTTATTTGGTGTTGCGGTACTTGCCGGTTCACGCAAGGCGAAGAGTGAGCTGCGAAGGCGTTTTTATATATAAAGGATGCGAAACGATCTGCGTATGGGTGGTGTTAGGATAAAGCAGTGACAATTTACGGTTAAAGTGGAAAGATTATGATTCCCGGATGGGGATAAAGTATATGGAGGTAGCGTGTGCAAGAGCAGAGTTTTCAGGCAAAGTTAGTAAAAGAATGTATTCGGCTGGCGGCAGGAAACCGTTTGATCGGACCGAAGATCAAGATGGGAGAGTTGCAGCGGCATCTGGTTGATAAGGAACCGTTGTGGCGTAAGCCGGAGGATGTGCTTTGGGAACGGAAAAAGCTTGCAAATTGCATGGTTGAGGTGGTGCAGCCTCCGATTCCCGGCAAATATGCATTGCTCCAATTGCACGGCGGGGGATATGTGAATCCACTGCGCAATATTTATCGAAGTTTTGCTTATAAATATGCAATGATGTGCGGTGGAATGAAGGTATTTAGTACGGATTACCGGGTGGCACCGGAACATACTCATCCATCGGCGCTGCTAGATGCCATTGCATCTTATGAAATGATTTTGGATATGGGTTATACGGGAGATCAAATCTTTGTAGCAGGCGATTCTGCGGGAGGTGGTCTTGCGGTAGCACTCTGCATGTGGCTGCGTGAACATGACAGACCAATGCCGGCCAAGCTTGTATTGATGTCTCCCTGGTTGGACATGACAGCGTCCGGGGGTTCCTACACGGACAATTATGACAAAGATCCGATGTTTGGCGGGACGAAAGAAAGTATGATCTATCGAGGGGATTATCGAGATGATCATGATCCGAAAGATCCATATCTGTCGCCGTTGTTTGGGGATTTTTCCGGCCTGCCGCCTATGTTGATACAGGTAGGTGAGATTGAAATGCTGCGAAGTGATGGCGAGTGCGCTGCACAGAAGGTACAGCAATGCGGTGGTCGGGCAACGGCACAGTGCTATGCCGGAATGTTTCATGTATTTCAGATGGGATTGTCACAAATACCGGAATCGGCAACGGCGTGGGAGGAAGTACAAAAGTTTTTAGAGGGAATGCGTGCAGAAAGTGATGAATAGACTGTAAAAAAAGCATGGCAGTTCAGAAACTGCAGCCGGCATTATTTTAGTTAGAAAATGAATCGGTTATGTGCGAAAGCAGGTTATCAGTGAAGCATGGAACAGTTAGAGTGGTACATTACGACGAAATATCAGCAGGAGGGTCCGTATCGGGAAGAGAGACGGATCCTTCTGCTTTATCGTGTCCGTATACAGGGACAGATGATGGGCATGAACGAGAGATATTATGGCAGAGCCGCATCGCCGAAAGACAACAGGAAATTTGGAGATGTGCCCTTTACCTAAGACTATCCAGAGAAGATGAGGGAACCGCCATTGAGAGTAACAGCATCAGAAATCAGCGTGTACTGTTGATGGACTATATTGCGGCAAGACCGGAGCTTTGTTTTACAGGCGAATGGGTTGACGATGGGTATAGCGGAAGCAGTTTTGAAAGGCCGGCGTTGCAGCGAATGCTGCAGGCTGCGAGAGATGGAAAGGTAGATTGCATTCTTGTCAAGGATCTATCTCGTTTCGGACGAGAGTATATACAGACCGGATGGTATTTGAAAAAGTGGTTCCCACAGTGGGGGATACGTTTTATTGCGGTGGCAGACCATTACGATAGTGCTAGTGCTTTGTTTGGTGAAAAGGCGTTGTTGCTTCCAATCCTCAATTTGATGAATGATGCTTATTGCAGAGATATTTCCAGAAAGGTCAAAAACAGTCAGGAGGCCAGACGCAGGCAGGGAGATTACGTAGGTGCTTTTGCACCGTACGGTTATCAAAAAGCGATGATCAATAAGCACAAATTAGTTGTCGATAGGCAGACGGCAGATGTTGTACAAAAGATATTTCATTGGAAAAATGCAGGGCATTCCGCGGAAAAGATTTGTGCGTTTTTGAATGTTTTATTGATCCCATCGCCGTACGTATATAAGAAGATAAGCGGGCAGTCTTATAAGTCCGGTTTTGTGGACAGAAGAAAACAAAATAGTTTATCGAATATGACTAACAATAAGGACGTAAATGAAACAAGTGGTCAATCTTGCCTGTCCGACAATACGGACACACAAAAAGTGCTCCTATGGTCGCCGGTCGCAGTTCGACGTATTTTGAAAAATCAATTATATATTGGGATCCTTCAACAGGGCAAAACGAGAAAGATCAACTATAAACTGGCACAGAGATGTAAAGTGCCACCTGAAGAATGGATCAGTACGGATAAGGCGGTGCCGCCGATCATTGAAGAATCTTTATTTTGGAAGTGTCAGAGCAGATGAATAATATATTGTGTCAGCGTATAGGAATTTATGCAAGGCTTTCCGTTCGAAATACGGAGAGAGAGGAAATGTCAATCGAGAATCAATTGTTACTGGTTGGTCAATATTTGGATCAACATACCGAATGTCAACAACGAAAGGTTTATGTGGACTATGGGTATAGTGGAACAAACTTTCAAAGACCGGAATTTCAGCAGATGATAGAGGATTGTCGTTTGGGATTATTAGATGCAGTTATTGTGAAGGATCTGTCCAGACTGGGGAGAGAACATCTGCAATTGGGATGGTATCTGGAATACTTCTTTCCGGCAAATAATGTGCGGGTGATTACCGTGACGGATCATTATGACAGTGCAAGACTTACGGAACAGATGCTGATCGTTGGATTGAAAAATTTATTAAATGAATGGTATGCAGTAGATACCGGATACAAGGTACGGCTGGCGAAACGTCAGCAAAGGGAACAAGGAAATTTTATCGGTGCCAAGGCTCCATATGGATATCGGATCTGTTACCGGAATGGCAAGAGAGTATTAGAACCTGATCAGACGTTTTCTGTTTTAACAAACATACAGAATATGAGAAGAGCGGGACAATCTTCCGTGCAGATCGCAAATAAACTCAATGAGGATCACATAGCGACACCGGAGATATATCGTCGCACCGGAATTTTAAGAATACCGCAGGATCAGACAACAGATAAATGGTCAGGGGCGATGGTACGAGGTGTTTGGAACCATAAGCATATTGCATGTTGTTCGAACACCAGCGGGGATAACGACACGGCTTAGTACAATTTCACCGGTTTCTTCTACTGTTTTGATTTCCTCTTCGGGAATTTTTGGCGGGTATTTTTCGTATAGCGTATGAGGCGGTATTACAAACAGTTCTTTGTTGGCTTCCGGTGTGTTGGGCTTTGGGATCAGAGTTGTATTTTGTAAAGCGGTCTGTCCGGATAAGATTTCAGCACCGCTGATTTCTACCGGTTCAAAATTTGGAGCAGTTATTTGGATCGAATACGTAGAATATGGGCGATCAGTACCCGGCATCATGCTATACTCCAATGGCGGTGCGGGCAGAGTGATCAGATCACTTTTGCCGGCACTGTTTGTTTCGGTTTCTTCAATTATATCGTTTGCATCATTGATATTACGAATCTGTATCTTGGCTCCGGCAATCGGTCTGGAGGTTCGGCGAGATGTGATATTTGCCTGAAAAAAACCTCTATCCGGCATATCTTTTGCTGCATATAGATCGTGAGACATAGAACCTCATTTCTGTGATTCTTTAAAAATCACACATAGTTTTGGATTATTGTATGCCTCTTGTCAGTCAGGAGTGAAAGATTGAAATAATATTTTCAGTATGATATAGTTGGTAGAAATGCTGCAATTGCGGCACAAACAGTATTAAAAACTACGGAATTGCAGATAACCTGCGAATTTGGCAAAATGGTCTGCGCGGACATCTGTAAACAGAAAAGAGGATTAACATGGAACAGATCAAGATTAAATATTTTACGGACAAGATCGATAAACTTGCTTATATCGATGGGAAAAGTGATTGGATCGATTTGCGAGCTTCCGAAGAAGTTACATTAAAACAGGGTGAGTTTGCTTTGGTGCCACTTGGTGTGGCAATGGAACTTCCCAAAGGATATGAGGCACATATCGTACCGCGCAGCAGCACCTATAAAAATTTTGGCGTGATACAGGCAAATCATTGTGGTGTGGTAGACGGATCTTACTGCGGAGATAACGATATGTGGCGTATGCCGGTTATTGCAATGCGCGATACACAGATTCATGTAAACGACAGGATCTGCCAGTTTCGTATAATGAAAAATCAGCCGGAAATCTTATTCGAGGAAGTAGAACATTTGGAGGGCAAAGACAGAGGCGGCTTTGGAACTACCGGAAAACAATAACGAGTAGGGAGGACATTATGGATAAGAAAAAGATATTGCAGCATTTAGATCATACATTATTAAAACAGGATGCTACATGGGAGCAGATCAAGACACTTTGCGATGAGGGAATGCAGTATCATGTGGCAAGTGTGTGTATTCCACCTTGTTATGTCAAAGAGGCACGTGATTATGTCGAAGACCGCTTGAAGATCTGTACGGTGATCGGTTTTCCAAATGGCTATCAGACAACAGCTGCGAAAGTGGCAGAGACGAAAGAGGCAGTGGAAGATGGTGCGGATGAAATTGATATGGTGATCAATATCAATCGTGTTAAGGATGACCGCTTTGAAGAGGTACTGCAGGAAGTGAAAGAAATACGGGCAGCCTGCGAGGGGAAAGTCTTAAAAGTCATCATTGAGACTTGTCTTTTGACCAAAGAGGAAAAGCTCAAAATGTGTGAGATCGTTACAAAGGCAGGGGCGGATTATATTAAGACTTCAACCGGATTTTCGACCGGAGGGGCTACGTTTGAAGATGTGGCACTGTTGCAAAAATATGTAGGAGATTCAGTGAAAGTCAAGGCTGCAGGAGGAATCTCATCGTTAGAAGATGCAGAGCGTTTCTTAAGGCTGGGGGCTGACCGCCTTGGAACAAGCAGATTGATCGCACTATGCAAATCGACGGATTAACTATTGCATGAGGAGCATAACGAAATAAGTTTGCATCACCCAACACTTGACACAAAAAGTGATTCTGTATAAACTATAATGTGATGCGTTTTAAGATTCTTTATAAAATGCAAATTTTGATGGTAATGCGTTCTTTATGGCGTACAGAGAAAAGACCGCAGAATGGAGGTTCCAATGAATTATAAGGTAGCCGTGATACCTGGTGATGGTATCGGTCCGGAAATTGTCAGAGAGGCAAGAAAGGTATTAGACAAGGTTGGACAGAAATATGGTCATGAGTTTACATATCAGGAGCTGTTAATGGGTGGATGTTCCATTGATGCTTATGGAGAGCCGTTGACCGAGGAGACACTGGAAGCTGCGAAAGCAAGCGATTCCGTGTTGTTAGGTGCCGTGGGTGGCAACGTCGGGCAGTCTAATTGGTATCAGCTTCCACCGGATAAACGACCGGAGGCAGGATTACTGAAGATTCGTAAGGGACTGGAATTATATGCTAATATTCGTCCGGCTGTGTTGTTTGATGAACTTAGCGGTGCATGTCCGTTGAAACCGGAACTGACAGAGGGTGGATTTGATTTTGTGGTAATGCGTGAGCTTACCGGCGGTCTGTATTTTGGGGATCGTAAGACGGTTGAAGAGAATGGTGTTAAGAAAGCGATCGACACGTTGACGTATGATGAAAATGAAATACGTCGTATCGCCAAATGGGGATTTGATGTCGCAATGAAGCGTGGTAAAAAGGTTTGCAGCGTGGATAAAGCGAATGTTTTGGATTCTTCCCGTTTGTGGAGAAGTGTTGTCGAGGAAGTGGCAAAGGATTATCCGGAAGTGGAACTTACTCATATGTTAGTAGATAACTGTGCGATGCAGCTTGTGCGTGATCCAAAGCAGTTTGATGTGATCCTTACAGAGAATATGTTTGGTGATATTTTATCAGATGAGGCAAGTATGGTGACCGGATCGATCGGTATGTTGTCTTCTGCAAGCCTTGGTGCAACGAAATTAGGTTTATACGAGCCGAGTCATGGATCTGCACCGGATATTGCAGGACAAGATAAGGCGAATCCAATCGCAACTATTTTATCTGCAGCGATGATGCTTCGTTATTCCTTTGATCTGGAAAAAGAAGCCGATGCGATCGAGAATGCCGTGAAGCAGGTACTTAAAGACGGATATCGTACGATCGATATCATGGACGAGGGAAAGACGCAGGTCGGAACAATACAGATGGGTGATCTGATCGCAGAACGTATTTAATAGAACATAAATACACAAGGTAGATATTGGTGCCTGCAGATTCAAATGGCAGGTCTGGAAAGGAATAAGTGATTATTATGAGAAGTGATGCAGTAAAGAAGGGAATGCAGACAGCACCTCAGAGATCGTTGTTTAATGCATTAGGAATTACAGAAGAAGAATTGGAAAAGCCGTTGATCGGTATTGTGAGTTCTTACAATGAGATCGTGCCGGGACATATGAATATTGATAAGATCGTTGATGCTGTTAAAATGGGTGTTGCTATGGCTGGTGGAACTCCAATTGTTTTTCCGGCGATTGCAGTGTGTGATGGTATTGCGATGGGACATACCGGTATGAAATACTCTCTTGTAACGAGAGATCTGATCTGTGATTCCACAGAGTGTATGGCATTGGCGCATCAGTTTGATGCATTGGTCATGGTGCCAAACTGTGATAAAAATGTTCCGGGTCTGTTGATGGCAGCTGCTAGATTGAATATACCAACAATTTTTGTCAGCGGTGGCCCGATGTTAGCCGGTCATGTTCAGGGCAACAAGACATCATTGTCTTCTATGTTTGAGGCAGTTGGTGCTCATGCGGCAGGTAAGATGACAGAGGAACAGGTAAATGATTATGTATGTAACGCTTGTCCGACATGTGGTTCTTGCTCTGGTATGTACACTGCTAACAGTATGAATTGCCTGACAGAGGCGATCGGTATGGGATTGCAGGGCAATGGTACGATCCCGGCTGTATATTCTCAGAGAATCAAGCTTGCAAAGCATGCGGGAATGAAGATCATGGAACTTTTGGAGAAAAATATCCGTCCAAGAGATATTTTGACAGAGCAGGCATTTATGAATGCGTTGACTGTAGATATGGCACTTGGATGTTCTACAAATACAATGCTTCATCTTCCGGCAATCGCACATGAAGCAGGCGTAGAACTTAACTTAGATATCGCAAATCATATCAGTGCAAAGACTCCGAACTTGTGTCATTTAGCACCGGCAGGACATACCTATATGGAAGAGTTGAACGAGGCAGGCGGTGTCTATGCTGTTATGAATGAGCTGAGCAAGAAGGGCTTATTAAATACAGAACTTATTACTGCTACCGGTAAGACGGTAGGAGAGAATATTAAAGATTGTGTCAACCGCAATCCGGAAGTTATCCGTCCGATTGACAATCCATATAGCGAGACTGGCGGAATTGCAGTACTGCGAGGTAATATCGCACCGGATTCCGGCGTGGTAAAACGTTCTGCAGTAGTTCCGGAGATGATGGTACATGAAGGTCCGGCACGTGTGTTCGACTGCGAGGAAGACGCTATTGCGGCTATCAAGGGTGGCAAGATCGTTGCCGGAGACGTAGTAGTTATCCGCTATGAGGGACCTAAGGGTGGTCCCGGAATGCGTGAGATGTTGAATCCGACTTCTGCAATTGCTGGTATGGGACTTGGCTCTAGTGTAGCATTGATCACAGACGGAAGATTTTCCGGCGCATCGCGTGGAGCAAGTATTGGACATATTTCTCCAGAGGCAGCCGTTGGTGGTCCGATCGCTTTAGTCGAAGAAGGCGATATTATTGCAATTGATATCGATGCCAATACATTAAATGTAAAAGTTTCTGACGAAGAATTAGCAAAGAGAAAAGAAAACTGGAAACCTAGAACACCTAAGGTTACAACAGGTTATCTTGCAAGATATGCATCGTTAGTTACATCTGGAAACCGCGGAGCAGTTTTAGAAATCAAACAGTAATTAAGTAAGAAAAGAGGATCAAATGATGAAACAATTGACAGGTGCTCAGATTGTTTTAGAATGTTTGAAAGAGCAAGGCGTGGATACCGTTTTTGGGTATCCAGGCGGAGCGATCTTAAACATTTATGATGAATTATATAAACAGAAAAAGGATTTTACACATATCCTGACATCTCATGAGCAGGGAGCTTCTCATGCAGCAGATGGATATGCAAGATCTACAGGAAAAGTCGGAGTGTGCTTTGCAACCAGTGGACCGGGAGCGACAAATA
>ERZ860710.172-NODE-172-length-46770-cov-7.592444_pt1 | contig 46770 bp, 43 predicted proteins | sample MGYA00509974_ERZ860710 | MGnify/ENA primary metagenome ERZ860710 (study PRJEB30046, sample SAMN00715261) | human gut metagenome | study: EMG produced TPA metagenomics assembly of the A metagenome-wide association study of gut microbiota in type 2...
ATTGCGGCAAGGCAATTGCTATAGTTTCTTCATGGCAGAACCCACAATATGGTGGCTGCAAAATATAATTAAACTATCGACATAATAAGCAATATGTGACAACATGGTAATTTTTGATGTGCGAAGTTTAAGTTAAATAAAAGAAACTGCAGAACGGAGAAAGAGCAGATGTCCGAAGATATGGACACCTGCTCTTTTGAAACATGTAAGATTTTTTATTAGAATCTCTACTACAACAACGTAAGCTCGATAGCATTTCCAGATATTCCCCTCAAATCCATCTCCGAAATCTACATCCCACTTACAAGATTAAGGATACCGATTTTTTCATTAAGATTCAAGGTGGTTTTTCATTAAGATTTGTTTAAGATTTGGCGTTTCCGCATCCATACACCAAACAAAATCCAACCGATCACACCAAATATTGAAACTATCATCCCCGGCCAAAAATATGGATACTTCAACGTGATCTTTGTTTCTCCACTGTTTACTTCCAATAAATTATGAACCGAGTGAATCTTTTCACTGCTATCAAAAATATCTTGATACGCAATTGTCGTATTAACCTGATCCTGCGGACTAATGATGATAATTTGATCTCCGGCATGCGCAATATCTAATGGAACCAATGCCCGATCCGGAAGTTCAGCCAAGGAATCATCCATTAAGCTGCCTAAAAACTTCCCCACTGACTCATCTCTAGTCAGGAAATAATGATACGTTAAGTTAATTCCCAAGAATACAATATTATCATTCTCGACGTTCCCCGCAAAATCAATTTTTACTCCCGTATCATATAAATATCCCATTGTATTATCCAGACCATTCAAATAAACTGTTTTCCAATTTCTTTTATCTACGTCAAATAATGACGTATCCAGTTCCCCCTCCTTTGTATAAAGCACAGGGTATCCATTCTGAAAATAAATATCCTGACATTCCACACCCATAAATTCTTTGATCTTAGTTTGTGGATTATCAGGTATTCCATCTCCATTTACAATAATCCTAACCCCCGCCTCACTTAGCTTCAAAAGCATCTTTTCAGCCTTATCTTTATCATCATACGTAAAACCTGACAAGTAAATTACTTTATATTTTGATAATTTATCATACGAATAATCATTTACATTATTCGAGTCCCCCGGTTCTATATTCGGATAACCATATGCTAAGAAATCGGAAGACGAACCGATAGCTAACCCCTCATATTGACAAGTCGTACCAAACTGCTCATAAGTTTTTATATGGTAAAGCAGATAACTATCATTCGATGCCGCCAGTCTGTATCCTAATTTTTGGGCACATTCGGTCACTTCAATCAGATCTTTATCCGGATCTCGAAGCTCACTTTTCTTGATCAACACAGTATCATCACCTAATTCGAGGCATCGATCAAATAAAAACAAATAAAATCCTTCCTCAACAGCATCATTCAAACGAGCAATATTGTTCGATGTTGTTGCTGCCCGCCATCCGTTTCCAAATGATTCCGGAACTTTCGCTCCATTATAGTCTGTCAACAAATATGGTGCCATTGCTCCAAGCGTACTTCCGTCAATCAATGCTGCGCGCTGCTTGGTGATTTTACGAGCCTTTGCAATCAATGTTCCCTGTGCACTCTGCTCCATATTTTCGCTTGCCGTTAGTGTTCCTTTTCCGTGATAGATCAACGTATAAGACGGAACAATGTCGACAACTAATATAATGCAGCAAATAACAACAAATCCACGTTTCAACGTATCCCAGGTCACAAAACTATATAATATAAAACACAGGGCAATCGAAATAAACTGCAGCATCCATATATAACGTCCTCCCGGGATTTTTGCAAAAATAGCACACATAGACGTTGTCGTGCATGCAAAAATGATCAATCCTGCCCAGAAACCGTGCAATGACCTTTTCTTGCCACAAACTGCGCCGAAAACAGCCAGCAAAAACACAGACAGGCCAAAATAATAATCAACATTGCCTCGCGTAAGTCTTCTTACCGGATCCAGAGAAATAACTGTGTCTTGAAAATATCCTTTCATCATACGCAACGCATCGTCCGCTAATTTCCCACCACGCAGCGATGGCACAAGCCATATTCCTATCAACGCAAAGCCCAAGAGCATTGCACACATAATTGGAATACAACGACCTTTTTGATGGTTGATGATACGATAGATCAAAAGATAGCTCAACATGATCAGCGCAAACACAGCCGCATATTCTAAATCACACAACAACATGCACGCATAAACCGGAACTATTTTACATACCGTCTGCCATCTTCCCTTTATTAAACTGATTTCTATGAAGTACAATATTAATGGCAGAAAAACCATTAGCAAAGCACGACCTAAATGTCCTACTACAAACAACGTATAAAGATTATTTGGCAGGAAAAACCATAAAACACCCACAAAAGTGCCTAGCATAATTCGTTGTTGGCGAATCCCTATATATAGCCAGACCAATGCCCCACCATAAAACACTAAGGATATATATATCAAATATCCGTTAATATCACTTCCACCTGCTAGAAATTGACAAAACGCTGAAAAATACACCGGAAGTGGTGCCCAGTAACGCAACATCTGAACTCCGTTGTACCACAAATTATCATAAAGCGGATACCAATTTCCCTGGCTGATATTATGATATAATACATTTCCCTTATATACATGGCTCATCGCATCTGCTCCCACCGGATACGTCCCACCTATATATATTACACACACAATCCCTACTGCCAGAAATGCATATAATATCATAGCCAATACAATGCCTGCATTTTTCTTCACTGCACTCTCTCCTCGCTACTCTATCACTCGATCCAACACCTCATCAATAATCTCACTCATCTGACGATCGGAATTCCTGCGCACACTTTCCAAATAATCCTCATTGTGCTCAAAATTGATCACATAACTTCTCGTCGGTGTCTCACTACTCTCCATTCGGACAAGTTCTCCATCCAGATTTTGTACGATCTTTTTGATCGCACGCACAAAATAATCAGACATATTTTCCAACGTTGGAATAATATGGTCAAACGGCTCAATCTCATTGATCAAATGATTCTGATATTGATTGAAATACTCATCAATGGCTTTTTCATATGCATCAAACTGCACAAACTTCTGACCATTCATTCGAATGTGAACCATAAATTCCCACGTATGCGGATGCTGTTCTCCCTCTTTACCATCAATAATAATATAATGATTGGCATTCAGGTAAAACTTAAATTTATATTCTCGATTGATCGCTCCACTATGCATGTTTCTTCTCCTTTCGTTCGCGCAATGCCTTCTGAAACTGAACATACACGGCCTGCAGCGATAGTTCCTCATCTTCTTTCGCCATCGTCTCCTCGACGTTAAACATCTCCTCACTTCCCGGAAGTCTGTGCAGTGCCTGTACCGCTTCCTCCATACGATATTGGATAAAGATCAATACAACGCCTAAATCTTCTGCATCAAAACGAATGATCTTTTCATCCAACAGCACCTGTGCCCGTTCTAAAAACTGTTTTTTCGCAGCCTCCGAAGCAAATGAAAGCCGTACAAGTGTAATTGGCGTCACTTTTCTCTGTCCTAATTTTTGGACAAACACATCCATCAGCCGGATATGGTACACATTCCACCGGGTATGATAATGATCCATCGCCTTGATCGTTTCGGTTTGCCGTTCAACAATACGGTTAAGCTCCTCTGTATGTGCTTTCATCTTAGCGAGCTTATTTTTGCGAATATCTGACAAAATACTAAACACCATTGTAGAAAGCAGCAATATGATCAAAATTCCATTAATGAATACCGACAACCCGATCTTGGAGGCCATAAAGGAATTATTGTCCAAAATAACCGTGTCATTCGTCAATAAGCATATTGTATAACGTGCTCCGTTATAGCCAAAGATCACACCGGATGCCACATAACGGTCATCCCCCATCTGAATGATCTTATGTGAGACTTTATTCACTGCCAAATTTTGTAAAAAATCGTTTGCACTGTCTCCGGAAAAAAATGTATTCGATGTAAGTCCCTTATATCGGTTGGTCTCTGTGACATCTTTTACAAACAAAAGGGCTTTATTCTTCGTCAATGTCCAATATTTACGACTGGATGCATCCAACGAGCCTAATATCTTCGTCACAATCTCTTCATCGCTGCGGTCGTCCAACACATTGATCTGGTCAAGAACAAGCTGAACATACGCATCCTGCTGCTCTGCATAGATTGACAAAATGCTGTCCTCATAAGACTTCATCTGCTGATTGCCCACCCATGCCAGCACACCTACAATAATAATGATCGTGAATGAAATCGTCTTGCTGTTGATCAATAGCTCTTTCAGTTTATTACTTTTCACTTCAGCCCCTCGCCTTTCTATACGTGTTCCTCTGGTTTATTGACAATTGCCCTGATCTTGCGGATAAAACGCATTACAACCGCAAAATCATCGGTTATTGTTTTGCACAGACTATCCTTTTCCTGCGTAAAATTCTTTGTTTTCCACGCGCTATTGGTATTAATACTATTTACCACGCCTGCAAAGCGAATAAAGAACACTGCCAGATTGAATAGTGGCAGCAATGGCAATACATACCACTGCTTTGCATAATATTTCCGAATCTCCTTAAAGTTCTTTAAGAAGCCAACCGTCGATATATAGTAAAAAAAACCAATCAACACGTATAATAAATACAAAAATAACGTGGAATATCCCACCTGCGCAAAGGAATAATTCAAGCACATCAAGCAGATCAGCGCTAAATACCAGATCAAGCGTGGAAACGCAAAGGTGTGGTCATACACTAATGTCCTAACGCCTACATTCGTAAACATATTTCTGATTTTTAACTTGTTTTTCAAAAACAAATGTGATACTTCCAAACTTCCGCGCTGCCAACGCTGTCTCTGTGTATACAATTTATTAAGATCCTCGATCGGGTCTACAAAGAAGATCGCATCTTCGCAGATCCCAACTTTCGTCTTTAATAAATATTTCATCTGGAACGTAATCTGCGTATCTTCGCAAATAGTATCCGTATTATACAACTGTGACTTCATCACAACTGATTTGCGAAACGCCGAAAACGCACCCGATAACGTATACACCGCATTGATCTCTGCTGAATAGTTACGTCCTGCCAAAAACGCCTGCGCATATTCCATAAATTCCATCTTACGCAAAATTCGTGGAAAGACTAACGGATATGCCTGTACCTGCTTCGGCTCTGTCAAAATAACCCCGGTCATGCACTCGATCGACTGATCATTTTCAAAACGGTACACCATATTGCGCAAGGCGGAGCGTTCCAATAAACCATCGCTGTCAATATGAATGATGTACTTTCCCTCACTATTAAATAAGGCAAGATTCAATGCTTTCGATTTGCCTTGTTTTGCATTAAGCCACTGCATATGCAGCCCCGGAAACTTCCGCTGGCACTCGCAAAATACTTGAAAGCTGTTATCCTGCCCTTGATTATTAACAAGGAAAATCCGGATCTTGGAATCCGGATAATCACTGTCTTCAATCGATTGAATACACTGTTCCAATGTGTCCATTGAATTGTAGATTGGAATTATTAAAGAAATCTCCGGATCAATTGCCGGCTTTAATATTTTTTCCTTAAATAGATGCTTTTTAAGCAATACAAGCACACTTCCAACCGATGGTACAATCTCCATCATAACCGGTATTATGATCCATGCAGCCCAAAATAAAAATGAGTTGCAAAATTTATTTATTAGTTCCATATGTAAATCCGCCCACTTTCTGTCGAACAATCTGTGCTTTTGTAAATACAATAAAGTACAGCATGATCGACAAGCCATAAAATACGATTCTTCCAACAAAAGTATGTGCCATATAATAGGCTGACATTCCCTTGTAATAAATGATGACTCCGATCACTGTGATGCGTATCGCATTGGCAAGAATAATATAAACTGTTCCAATAACTCCTACCGCAATACGTTCATAGCGACTATACGCTTGAAAAAAGGCAAGTAATGACAAATATGCCATAATTTCCAAAATGCCGGAACACTCGAAATCGATCAACAACGAAATCGCACCTGCACGAGAATCTACAAACACTACACCATACTTAAAGTAAGCACTAAACATTCCCGTAATCTTGCCAAAAGCTCCTGCAATTGCTGCAACGACTTGTGCGAGCGGTTGTGTACAATAGGGTCTGACAAATATCATCATCAAAACAAACAACCCGCAACTTCCCCATATAAAGCGCCACGCCGGAAGATCACTCCGTCGCAGCGCCCATAATATATACAACCATACGATCAGAAATATGATTCCTGCAATTATCGTCATTCCTTCACCTTGCCTTATATCTGCACCACCGTCTGCCTGTCACAAATCATTCCAAATCGCTGAGCCGGTACACCCTCTCTGTTTATGCCGTCTTCACCTTGGATCTGCGCTTGCGATAGAGCATCACTGCTCCTACAGATAATACGCAAAGCGAAATTCCCATTGCAGCACCTGTCGAAGTACCTGCGATCGTAACCCACTCCTGTCCGATGTTAATATACTGTGCCTGTATCATCTTCATATCAGAAGCATCCATATCAAAATGCTCAGCCAACTTCTCCAGATTCACTTTGTATTCCATCTCGTCAGAAATCGAAACTCCATCTGCAGTCTGACGTACGGTCAATTTCATCTGTCCATAAATCGGTGCATCCTTGTCATTGATACTAGATGCTGTCGATCCGGAATCCCGATCCCACAGATAGAACTCATAGGTTCCTGCATCCAGCCCCTCTAACTTAGGATTCATATTGATCTTACCATCTTTATCAACTGCAACCAAGCGGAAGTTAATGGAAGTCTTCTCTTTCTCATTAACGCGAATCGTAAACGGCTGGAACTCGCGCTCATTTTTATGTAAAGTAGAGAGTACATGTCCATACAATGTTGTACCGTCTAAATACAACGCTGCCTCTGCATCCTCGCCAACACCGCCACTCGTAGAATACTGTACTAACTGATGCGGATAATAATCCCAGTCTGTATAATTCCCGTCATATTTAATGCCATGAAAAGACTTATCCTTACTGTCATTCTCTTTGAGGTTAGCGATATCTTTGACAAACATATCCTCTGACATATAATAGCCAAACGAGATTGTATCCTTATACTGCTTGATGGCTGATGCCGGGATTGCAATCTCGTACTGTTTGTTCGAGTAAGAAACCTTGGCACCTTCAATACCATCAATAGAATTTTTGTTCAATTTAAATGTTGTATTACGACCTAAATCTGTATAGATCGTATATTTACCATTACTCTTATCACCGGCTGATGTGGCTGAGCCAACACTTTTCTCCTTGATGTAGATATAGAAATAATCTCCATCAAATACGGTCGCTACCTCTTCCAAAGAAGCATCATTTACATCTGTACGTGCAACCGCATCCCAGTCAGTAAACGTTCCATCGATCGTAACACCCTGATACACTGCTTCCGTCGGCTCCGGCGTTGCGACTTCCTTAAGATTCTTAATATCACTGCTCTTTACCGTTGCCCCGCAATATTTGATCGTATAATCATCATCTACGAAAAATGTCTGCGGAATTGCAAATTCAATCTCATATTTATTCGCTTCCTTGCTTGGCTCATAAGCTCCTATCGCTCCGTCAATATCACCATACCAGGCATCCTTAAATTCCTTCAACATATTAACAAAGCGAATCTGGGTATTACGCCCTCCTTGACCGCTTGCATAGGAAATGTCTACGTAAGTATTTGTGATCGGAAGCCCCCATTCGTTGCCTCCGTTCTGCTGTACATAAAAATACACATACTTATCATCCTGCAATACTGCCCATTTCTCAATATTATCATTGGTCGATGTCTGCATTTCAACACCTTTCCACTCTGACACCTTGCCATCGATGGTAACTTCTGCTGCTGATGCGATCTGAAATGACGTCAATGCACTTACCGCCAATGCCATCGCACTGATCACTGCCAAAATCTTCTTCATCGTTACCACATCCTCTCTATCATTTTTATCTTAAAAGTTAATATTTCAGGGAAAAAGACAGGAAAATATCATCATCTTCCTGTCTCCCTGTTCCCTACTAGTTAATATATCGACTTTTTTCGTAGTATCATTATAACAATTTGTCAAAATTCGTCAACCCCTTATTTTTAGGCATTTTATATACTTTTTTAAGTGGTTTTATACACTTTTTAAGCAGTTGACATTTCGAAAACATTTGCGTATTATTTTGTTCCAAAAATACGATCTCCGGCATCGCCAAGACCCGGACAAATATATGCATTTTCATTGAGCTGTCTGTCTACATGACCTACATAGATCTGAATATCCGGATGCTCTTTGTGTAGTCGCTCCAGTCCCTCCGGGGCAGCAATAATGCACATAAACTTGATGTTCTTGCCACCATGTTTCTTGATCTGATTGATCGCATCCACTGCAGAACCACCTGTTGCCAGCATCGGGTCACAGACCACAATAGTACGCTCCTCGATCGGATCCGGCAGTTTGCAATAATATTCCTGTGGCTCATGTGTTTCCTCATCACGATACATTCCAATATGACCTACTTTCGCAGATGGCACCAATGCCAGAATGCCGGATACCATACCAAGACCGGCACGAAGGATCGGAACAACGGCAAGTTTACGGCCTGCGATCATTGGTGTCATACACTTCTCGATCGGAGTCTCGATCTCAACATCTTCCACCGGAAGATCTGACAGCGCTTCAAATCCTTCCAACATTGCGATCTCGTCAACCAACTGACGAAACTCATTGGTTCCTGTGTTTTTATCGCGCAGCAAGGATATTTTGTGCTGAATCAACGGGTGCTCAAATACTACTACATTATCCATAATATACCTCCAAAATCAGTTAAAATTAGCAGCCTTATATTTCTTAAACTATCATTTTCTATTTGTCATCGTGGTTCATAACATAACTCTCACGGCTCTGATTCTATTTGTCGTCGTGATTCATAACATAACTTCCACGGCTCTGATTCTATTTGTCGTCGTGATTCATAACATAAACCCCACGGCTCTGATCTCCATCCGGATTCTTGCCGAACGTATAATCATTGCCCGGCAAAATAGCATTCAACAGGATTCCGGCGATCGCGGCTACTGCCAATGCAGTCAAGGTGATCGTCGCACCACCGATTTTGAATGTCAGACCATCCGAAAAACCTAATCCACATACAAAAATGACACCGGCAATGATCAGATTTCTGGATTTTGTAAGATCCACTCTGTTCTCAACCACATTACGAACACCGATTGCAGAAATCATACCATATAGCATAAATGATACTCCACCGATAATGGATGCCGGCATTGTTGAAATCACTGCTGAGAACTTTGGTACAAAGGATAGTAACGCTGCGAATACCGCTGCAATACGAATTACTCTCGGATCATACACTCGAGACAGTTCCAATACACCGGTATTTTCGCCGTATGTTGTGTTCGCCGGTCCTCCGATAAATCCTGCGAAAGCAGTTGCAAGACCATCGCCTAACAGAGTTCGATGCAACCCCGGATCTTCGATATAGTTTTTACCAACTGTTGCAGAAATTGCTGACATATCACCAACATGTTCCATCATTGTTGCAATAGCAATTGGTGCCATAACAAGGATGGATGTAATATCAAATTTACACATCTGGAACGGTGGAAGTCCGATCCACTTAGCTCCGGAAATAGAAGTGAAGTCAAGAATCGCCTTACCATTTGGATTCGTAATACCACAGGCTGTCAAAATCAGCGCAAAAGCATATGCAATTACAACACCCATAAGGATCGGAATGATCTTAAACATTCCCTTTCCCCAAATATTAAAGATGATGATCACCGCCAATGCTACAAAGGCGATCAGCCAATTGGTCGATGCATTTTGGATCGCCGATGGCGCAAGAGATAAACCAATGCAGATGATGATCGGTCCTGTTACTACCGGCGGCAGAAAACGCATAACCCGGTTTACACCGACCAGCTTAAAGATCAATGCAACGACCAGATACAGCAGACCTGCCACTACAATACCGCCGCATGCATATGCCACTTTATCATTAGCACTCATTGTTGCGTACATCCCGTGTTTCAAATTGGCCACGGTATAAAATCCACCTAAAAATGCAAAGGAAGATCCCAAAAACGCCGGAACCTTAAATTTGGAACACACATGAAATATCAGTGTACCAACACCTGCACAAAACAACGTAACCGCAACCGTAAGCCCCTGTGTGAGCGGTTCGCCGCATGCCTCCTTAAAGTAGCCGCCTACCAATATCGGCACCAAAATAGTCGCACCGAACATTGCAAACATATGCTGTATTCCAAGGATCAGCATTTTTGCTTTGCCAAGCTGACGTGCATCATAAATACCTTCTTTTGTCTCTTTCATTTTTTCCTCCAATATAATAATATTTTCAACTAAGGCCGTAAAATTTTGCAGCCCAAATCTACCAAATATCATAGCACGGAATGAAGATTGTAGCAATATTGTACTGTTATTTATAAAGAAAGATCCAACTGTGCTGCCACTTTCGACAATTGCTCTGCAGAAGCACTTAATGCACTTTCCTCCTGTTCGTTAAGCTGGATCGGCACACGAGTTTCCACTCCTTCTCTACCAACAACTGTCGGCATACTCAGACAAATATCACTGATCCCATACTCTCCATGCATCATAGAGGAAATTGGCAGGATCGACTTTTCGTCACGCATAATGCACTCACAGATACGCTTAACCGACATTGCAATACCATAATACGTCGCACCCTTCTTTTCGATAATATCATACGCACTGTTCTTAACATCATCTGCGATCCTGTGCATTGCTTCTTCATGGTTAAAATGTCCACGTAATTCGCAAAAATCATTGACCGGGATTCCCGATACGTTAGTACTGCTCCAAGCAACGATCTCGCTGTCCCCATGCTCTCCAATAATAAAGGAATGAACGCTTCGGGAATCAACTTCCAAATGTTCTCCTAACGCATATTTTAATCTTGCAGTATCAAGTACTGTTCCGGATCCTATGACACGATTCTCCGGAAGACCGCTCAGCTTAACTGCAGTATATGTTAAAATATCAACCGGATTTGCCACGATCAGAAGGATTCCTTTATAGTTTCTCTTCGCAATCTCAGGGATAATGCTTTTGAAAATATTAACATTTTTGTTGACTAGATCGAGTCTTGTCTCTCCTGGTTTCTGGGCTGCACCGGCTGTCACTATGATCACTGCTGCATCCACAATATCATCATAATCGCCAGCGTATATTTTCATCTGTCCCGCAAATGGCAGACCATGCGCAATGTCCATCGCTTCGCCCTCTGCCTTATCGTGATTTGCATCAATCAATACTAATTCCGAAAATAATCCGCTCTGCATTAATGCAAATGCCGATGCTGAACCAACAAATCCACATCCTATCATCGCCGCTTTTCTTGTGTCTACCTGTTTGCTCATAGACTACCTCCATTTCACTTCTGTCAATTGTTACCTACTCAAGCTTCGCACATCCGGAGCCGCCATCGGGTCACATATTGCTTATTATGTCTGCAATAAATGTGATATTTTGCAGACGACAAGTTAACTTGCTCTGTCGGCAGCGAGCTAAGATAATTGCCGCAGAACGCAGAGTTTTTGCGTGATTTCTTATTTTGTTAAGTCTCTGATGAATACATGCCTGAAGGAGTGTCTGAGATGTCCCGGTTTAGCAAGGTATCATCCATTTTTGGACGGGACGCTTTCGCTACGATGCGCTACGTCACGTTACTTAATGTCTCTGAAATACGAGACATAAGTAACGACGAGCGCAAAGTCCCTTTCAAAAATGATGAATACCTTGCTTCCGGGACTTCGAGTTTCCAAAGGGCATGTAAATCATACATCAGAGACAACAAAATCTAGAAATCACCAAAAGCGAAAATGCGGCAAGGCAATTACTATAGTTCTCTGCCGACAGAGATCGCTACGTTATGGCTGCAAAATGCTTCATATTCTTTGACATAATAAGCAATATGTGACGACATGGTGATTTCGGATGTGCGAAGTTTGAGTTATCTATATTATGTACGACCTTATTATAATATATGTGTCAAATTTTTGAAGCCATTCATTATATCTTTTTACACATTTATTATCGATTAGTGTTATTTTTTGAGAGATATTCATGTGATTTTTACACGAATCATATTTATAAAATATAATGGCTCAGTTGTCTATTAATTCTTTTAATCCACGCTCTACGCTTATCATTTTTTGAACATCTCTAATGTCAGATGGATTTCCTTCAGCCTGTGGGGTAGATACACCGTTTTTCGTTTTTCTAAGCAATTCGTATGCTTCTTCAATTAGATGCATAGGCTATTTTATATTTTTTTCTTCTTCCAGCTCCCGGACAAGATATTCGTCACTCATACAATGCATATCGGATACACCCTCGCTCATGAGCTTATACAATTCGGAATGATAAAAAATATCTAAAGCTTTCTCCAGCGAGATATTATTCTCTTTTGCAAAAAGTTCTACCACTCGTGCATACTTCTTCTGTAAGAGAATTGGATTAGCATTCATAGCTTTTCACTCCCTTCAAACAACAAATAAGACAGTGCCTTTTCCGTTCGAAAAGCCATTTGCAGGTTCGGCTTTTCATATTGCAATCTGCGAATGGCTTCTGCCTTATCAATTAATCCATCAAAGAACAGTTCTACTGTATTGAACACCTTATCATTTGCTACACCGCCAACCACAAGATCATAGTCTGTACCATCCTGCTCTCTTCTGCAGTTCAGGATGAAATCCAGCCAATCCTCTGAATAGGTATCAAATGTCAGCACCTTTAAATCTCTATACACACCTTCGTCAAACACATACCGTGATACAATACCATCCTTACCACGACGCTTAAATCTGTTGCACCATTTCTCAGCCTGCTCATAAATGGGTGTGACATAAAAGCCTTTTCCAAAATCAACATTTGGTCTGGAGTGCAACAAATCCGGCTGAGCAACCACTACAAATGAACCATGATATAAGATCATAATTTCACGCCTCTTTCTTTCATAATATCAATAATATCATTCACGATATACTCCTTGCTTTGCGTGTGCAGAACCTCATATTCCGGAATGATATATTCATTCAAAATATCTGTCTGTTCTGTCAAGGCGGCATAGACCTTGGTAGCATCCACATTTAACTTTGATGCAACATTTTCAATACAGAAAATTGCAAATTCTAATTCTCTGCTTCCATGCATAGTCTTATCCATTTCCATAACTTGCATGACCTCCTGTTCATAGTTGATTCATCTATCGTTATAACAAATTATTCAGATATGTCCGTATTCTAGGCCTCATTCTTCCGCTTTGAGCCTAATTATATCAAAATTCACAAAGCATGTACAGTAGTCTATTTCGGATATCTTTTTACACATTTATTATCGTTTAGTGTTATTTTTTGAGAGATATTCATGTTATTTAGTGTTGTTTTTTTCTCTTTTTTCACTGATTTTTACACGAATCACATAATGTGTTCCTTCTGTTATCGGTACCTGGCAAAAGGTCTGACAGGAATCATTTTACCATTTTCAACTTGATAATAATGGTCAGTTTCTTCATCATATACCAGTAACAATAATTTTCCACCCTTATAGACCGATCCGTCAATATAGTAATCACAAATCGCAAACACCTTATCTGCCAAGGTTCTGTCGATGTCCTGAACTTTCATAGTAAATGGGTGCAAATCATACTCATCTACAATATCTTCATTCTCTTTCATCAAATACTGATACTCATAACTCTCAACAGATAGTTCCACTGTAGGAAAAGACAATGAGGCAAGTGACACCTCCATCTTAACGCCATGAATGAGCCTTCCTTCCGACACATGCCCCTCTATCGGGTCATAAGAGAAAGTATATGCATTATAATCTCTTCTGCTTCTTGCGTTCTCCCAATCAATAATCGGCAGCAGAAACAATTACTTCCTGAAATAATTCCTTGTCATTATGCAAAAACATTATACAACCTCATTTCATAAATATATTTATAAACCCGATCTGGAAACAATGTAATATACTTATCTACATCTGAGCGTTTCATTCCGATTTTTTTGATATATGAACTAATAATATATGTTGCTGCAACCATATCCTCATCCACATACTGCTCAAAATCTTTCAATAAATCTAACAGTTGTAAGACATCGACATTTTCTTTATTTATTTGTGTCCGAGGTCTTCTAAGCATTATTTTTTGGTTCTTTACACTAACCTCTCTGCATTTCGCACTTGCACCATTGCAGAAATCTTAGATGCCGCACTTCTGTATTTTTCAATTGCCTTAAACTCACTGATAAGTTTCCAGAGATAACTAAAAAAGACCAAAGGCAACATCCGAAAATGCGACCATTGGTCTGCAAAGCCTTTATTTATGGCATTTCTACTATTTTTCTATTTAGTTTTTGACATCAACACGACCGTCTCCACATGATAGCTGTGACCGAACATATCACACGGGCAGATTCGTTTCAGGGCATACCCATTCTCTCCAAAATACTTCAAGTCTCTTGCCAGCGTTGCCGGATCGCAACTGACATACACAATGCGTTTGGGTTCCATCTGAATGACCGTTTGTAATAATTTTTCGTCACATCCCTTTCGCGGTGGATCGAGCACGACCACATCACTGCGCAATGTCCCTCCGCTCTCACGATATTTCGCCGGTACGACCTCTTCTGCTGCCCCGGCAAAAAACTCTACGTTGGATATCTCATTCAATGCTGCATTTTCACGTGCATTTTTTACAGCCTGTTCTACGATTTCAACACCATATACCTTGTCCGCTTTTTGGGACAAGAACAAGGAGATCGTTCCAATGCCGCAGTACAGATCCCAAACCGTTTCATCCCCATGCAGATCAGCATACTCTAATGCCTTATCATAAAGTTTTTTCGTCTGAATAGGATTTACCTGATAAAACGACTGCGCAGAAATACGATAGCGTAAGCTGCCGATACAATCTTCTATATAATCCTGTCCATAAATCGCTTTCGTTTCCCGGCCGAGAATAACATTTGTATTTTTATCGTTGATATTTATGCAAATGCTGACAATCTGTGGATTCGCTTCTCGCAGTACTTCGATCAATTCTTCCTTATGCGGAAGTCTGGTTCCATTAATAACCAGACAAACCATGATCTGCCCGGTGCTTTTGCCGGAACGGATCAATATATGCCGCACAATTCCTTTCCCGGTCGTTTCATCATAAGCACGAATGCCATATTGCTTCATAAAGTCAAGCACGGTGTCTATGATCAATTGGCTTGCCGGATCAGCAATCGCACAATTGCGGCAGGATATGATCTGATGCGTACGACCGGCATAAAAACCTGCGACCAAATTCCCCTCTTTGTCATAACCAACCGGGTATTGCGATTTGTTACGATAATAGTATGGGACATCCATTCCCATGATCGGTTCCATAACAACCTCATTTTTGTCTATATCAATCCCGCCGATGCGCCGGAGACAATTTGCCACCTTTTCCTGCTTCCATTGCAGCTGTTTTTCATAATTGCAGTGCTGCAACTGGCATCCACCGCACGGTCTTGCCACCGGACATTTCGGTTCCACGCGGAACGGCGACGGCTGTATAATTTCTAACAAACGCGCATATCCAAAATGCTTTCTCGTTTTCATTACCCGTACTCGGGCAATATCTCCAACCAATGCGTCCTTGACAAAAAGGGCGTACCCATTTGCACGCCCAATTCCTTCACCTTCTGTTCCCATATCAATGATTTCCAGGGTCAGCTCGTCATTTTTGTGACAAACCGCCTCTGAAAATTCTTTTTTTGTTTTTTTTCCCATGCTACTATCTATTCCTTCCTCAGCCCATATCTTCTTAAGACCTTTCACAACTTTCTCTATTTGCGTTTCTGCAAATATCCCGAGCTCTGACGTACATTGGAATCTACAATTCGATTAAATCCAAGCCATTCCATCGTTGGATCTGCTTTATCAAATAATTCCGTCATTGTCTCCATGCGCGCATCAATGTTGTCCGCAAAATTAAGTGCCATCGCCTCTGCCAACGCCGGTTTTTTAGGAGATCCATATTCTAACTCACCATGGTGCGCCAAAATGCAATGACGAAGCTCCGTTGCCAATACCGGTGGGAATCCCGGAATCTGGCTGCTCCATTTGCCGATCAGCTCAGCACCCAAGAAAATGTGTCCCAAAAGCTGACCTTCATCTGTGTATTCATTCGTCGGAAAGTCAGACAATTCATATAACTTTCCAATATCATGAAACATCGCTGCAGTGATCAGAAGATCGTGGTCTAAGATTTCATAATTCTGCGCAAAATACTCGCACATTTTTGTTACACCGAGCGTATGCTGTAACAGTCCGCCAATAAAACCGTGATGCACCGATTTGGCGGCAGAATGCTGCTGAAACTCCTTAGCGATCTCTGTATCATCCACGAACACCATCTCTGCAAGTCTATGTAAATGTGGCTCTTTAATCCCTTCAATATGCTGTTTCAGCTGCTCATACATCTGAGGAATGTCGTATTTCGATGCCGGAATATACTCTTTCGGATCATATTCTCCCTCCTGCGCTTGGCGAATACGATTAATGTTTACCTGTCTGCTCCCCTGAAAAGTCGTAACCATACCATCTACCATAATAAAATCCATGCTGTCAAAATCGTTAATCGCATTGGTGAGTTCCCAAACTTTTCCGTCAATAATCCCCGTTTTATCTTGCAAGAGCAAAGAATAATAAGTCTTACCAGCCTTTGTTTTTAATACCTGCTTGGATTTGCACAAATAAATGCCAAAAAACTTATTTCCCTCTTGATATTCTTTGATGTATGTCATATCTTTTTCATTTCCTTTCTGTCCTTGATCTTATCATATAGAGAAAATGTTAGCATATTTGACCGTCCGCGTCCAGTCCAAATCTATCAAAAAGAGGCTGTATATGAACCATCTGCAATTCATATAACAGCCCCTTTTGGCTTTTTTATTCGTCTTCGTAACGATCTCTCAATTTCTTTAGTGCCTTTTTTTCAATACGTGATACATAAGATCTGGAAATTTGATAAATTTCTGCGATCTCCCTCTGCGTTTTCTGCTCCTTTGCCTGTATGCCGTAACGCAGGCAAAGTATCTCTTTTTCTCGTGGTGTCAGGGTTTGTTCCATATATTGTTCCAACTTACCAATATGCTCTTTTCTCGTCAAACGATCTGCAATATCCTCTTCCTCATATTCCAATACATCAAACAGATTGATTTCATTTCCTTCCTTATCCGAACCTATGGTATCAAACAAATATACATCACGCGCTGTCTTTTTTACGGAACGAAGATACATCAGTATTTCATTTTCTACACATCTCGCACAATACGTTGCAAGCCGAATCTTTTTGTCTTCCCTAAAACTGTCCACTCCCTTGATCAGTCCAATCGTTCCAATCGAAATAAGATCCTCCATTTCTACCCCTGACTGCTGGTACTTCTTGGCAATATAGGCAACCAAGCGCATATTCCGCTCAATCAATTGATTACGCGCCTGCCAGTCGCCTTCCTTGCATTTTTTCAGGTACTCTTTTTCTTCTTTGGCGCTGGGAGGTTGTGGAAATGATTGCATTGTCGCACTTCCCCTTTCACGCTATCCATATATCTTATGCAGCGCACCAAAAGGAAGTGCCTTTCCACATTTTACAAAAATGCTATTTACCTAAACTTCGCACAACCAAAGCTACTGTAAGGTCTCATATTACTTATTATGTAACAACACGATAATCTTGGATGTGCGAAGTTTGAGTTATCTATTCAAAATAAATGTCGTTTGGATACAAAAATTTGTTCATTTTCTGCCAGAATTTGCGTTTTTTCTCCGGATCCGGCACTTCAACGATATACCGGTCATACGCATTAATGATCGTTGTATCTAAGTAGCTGCTGACACGCGGCTGATTACGGTTATAGTTCATGTGAACATGTCCATGAAAAAAATACTCCGGTTTGTAATGTTTCATGATCCAACGAAAGCACCGAAATCCTCTGTGTGGCTGATCTTCGGCATCTCCCAGATCCTTAGCCGGCGCATGTGTCACTAAAATATCTAACCCGCCCCGAATACGGATACGCCACTTTAAGCGAGCCAGTCGTTTATACATCTGCTTCTCGGTGTACTGGTATTTCTTCATGGAGTAGCACATCGAACCACCAAGTCCCGCAATACGCAGCCCATTGTGCACAAAGACACGGTCATCAATACATACACATCCATCCGGAGCTTTATAATCATATTTCACGTCATGATTACCATGTACATAAAGCACTGGAGCTGTCGTAAATGTTGCCAAGAAAGACAAATACTCCGCTTTCAGATCTCCGCAGGAAATGATCAGATCAATGCCATCAAGCTTTTCTTTTTCAAAATAGTCCCATAAATATTTTGATTCTACATCCGCTAATAACAATATCTTCATCCGTTCTCACCATGCCTTTCCTACAAAATCTTGCCTTCTCCCTCCGGAAGCGCCTGCTTCAATCCACGGAGACTGACAAGCTCTTTCGCATGGTCTATCAACTGATGGATCGTAGGAATATCACCTACAATACCATCGATCAGCCAATCCATCATCATTATATCTTCAGACTGCAGCGCCTCGTCTGCATTGCAGCGCTTATTATGATCTTTATCATATAATTCTCCGGAAAACATCCAGTAATTTCCCTCAGCGATCGCATTTTTCATAAAATCAACCAGTTTGCGCGTGCTGGTCGGAACACTGCTGCCCAATATAACATCCAGCACATTTGCGGACAATCCCCACCAGTAATTCAGCGCCTTTGGCTCCTTGGTCGTGTCTGTTTTCCAAGATCCGCGCATGATACTGTTGATCAATTCCTCATAAAAAGCACCCCACTGGTACACCGTAGTAGCTATATTTTTGGCACCATTCTCGGTCAAATGATACAATCCCAAGGCACGGTCCTCTTTCGTCGGCGAGATCATATTCTGCGAAGAAATATATGAAATGCCATGGCTTAAAAAGTACTCATCCGTATGCGCATCTTTCATCGTCGACCACTGCAAATGAATACGGGCACGTGGGTTGATCGCGCGCGCTCCCAGCGTAAATGCATTGATTCCCGGAATCACACCGTAAATCGGATAATCCGCCAGATATCCAATGTCATCCTGCTCACTCATCGCTGCAGCCACCATCCCCAGCAAAAACTTGCCTTCATAAATACGAATACCATAGGTTCGAATGGATGCATGCGGTGAATTTAACGAGCAATTCAATATTTTTGTATTTGGATACAACGGTGCCACTTTGATGCAGGCACGAATAAACATTGGTGCGATTGCAAAAATAATATCATATCCCTCTTCGCAAAGCTCCGTAAATAACTCCTCATCTTCCTCATAAGGCTTGGCGATAAACTTCTCCGCCTCAATCTCCCCGTGAAATACATCCAGAATATGCTCGCGCCCTAATTCCTGTGCATAGATCCAATCCGATTTTGATGGTGGTACATCATAAACAAATGCCACCTTGTGCACTTTTTTGGACTGGATCTTCTTGATCATAGACGTTTCCGTCGTTGGTGTGATCAATAATTCTACCGGTTCCTCTACGGTCAGCGTTTTGATTTCCGGCCAGATCTTTTCCAAATCTTTTTTTATCTCACCGGTTAATTTCTCCATGGACTCATTGTACGGATACAGGGACAGATACAATAACAGCGCATCATCCTCTGTAATATCCTTTAACTCCAGTCCCCCCAATGCTTTGTATGCATTATAAAATGCCAAATGGAACGATGAAAAGTTCATGCGGTCATCATCCGTCCACTCTTCATTGTTCCCTCGTCCCACATATTCGCATAACTTCTGATATCCTCCGGTTTTGGTAAAGATGACATAACTAATCTTTGTTTTACGATAAAAATCCATATATTCATAATAGACTTGAATCTCCGGATCATCCGTTAAACGAGGCACCTTACGAATTACTTCCGCAGCGATAGTTGGAGAATCTACATATTTGAGTACACTGGTTCTCTTATTTCCTTCGATCACATAATATTTATTTAAAAATTCATAGGCCTTGATCGGAGTATGAATCCCCTCTTCAATCTGCGCATCATAGAGTGTTGACCACTTTGTAGCAAACTCGCTGCCGTAATCCAGCAAAGGCATAAAATTAGATGCAAATGCCTGCGTACGCCCTGCAGAGGATGTTCCCACCACTTGTTTTAATGGAATATTTACCGTCCCCAGAATTTCCTCTCTCTCAATCCGGACATGAGAAAGAATCTCATCCAATACCGGAAGATACGGATATGCACCTCTCACTGTTTTATTTTTATATGCTTTTAAAGCTAATTTTTGTGCCTTCAAATAATCGTCGTATGCCATAACTCCTCCAATCTATTGCCTATCAATACTCATTACCGCTCATTGTCACGTTGCATCGAACACAACATGCCCGGAACGGTTTCTACTATATTAGTATAACAACCAATTGGGGCGAATGCAATCATTTAGGCGTCAATTTGCCATGCTCCATTTCATACACACGGTCACACAAAACTGCAATATCCTCCGATGAATGTGAGCAAACCATAATCGCCTTTCCCGCATCTTTTAATTGCAACAGATATTGCCGCATCTCCACAACCCCCTCCTTATCCAACCCATTAAAGGGCTCGTCAAGAACTAATACACTTGGATCTTCCATAATTGCCTGTGCTAACCCCAATCTTTGACGCATTCCTAAGGAATATTTTTTTACACTACGTTTCATATCCGGATCCAATCCTACCATCTGCATAACTTCACGAATCCTTGTCTTATCAATTCTATTTTGAATAGATGCTAACAACTGCAGATTTTTATAGCCTGAATAATTAGGAATAAACCCCGGCGTTTCAATAATGATTCCAGCATTCGGAATAAAATCTATATCTTTTCCAATCACTTGACCATCTACCTGTATTTCTCCAGAAGTCGGTTTCACAAAACCGCAGATACACTTCATCAACATCGTCTTACCGCTTCCATTTCTACCCACGACACCACAAATCTGCCCCTTTTGACAGGTGAAATCAACATTCTCTAATATCTTTGCTTTTTTTATCTGCAATGATACCTTTTGAACTTCTATCATGCTCTAGTCCTCCCTTACAATCTAATACATCAGCGCATTCCAACTTCGCATCTCCAAAATCATCACATCGTCACATATTGCTTATTATTTCAAAGATTACTATGTATTTTGCAGCTACAACATGACGATTTCTGCTGGCAGAGAACTATAGTAATTGCCTTGCCGCATTTACGTTTTAGGTGATTTCTAAATTTTGTTGTCTCTGATGATTGATTTACATGCCCTTCGGAGAACTCGAAATCCCGGAAGCAAGGTAATCATCATTTTTGAAAGGGACTTTGCGCTCGTCGTTACTTATGTCTCGTATTTCAGAGACATTAAGTAACGTGACGTAGCGCATCGTAGCGAAAGCGTCCCGTCCAAAAATGGATGATACCTTGCTAAACCGGGACATCTCAGACATTCCTTCAGGCATGTATTCATCAGAGACTTAACAAAATAAGAAATCACACAAAAACTCTGCGTTCTGCGGCAATTATCTTGGTTCGCTGCCGGCAGAACAAGTTAGTTTGCCGGCTGCAAAATATCATATTTTTTACTGACATAATAAGCAATATGTGACCCGACAGCATCTTTTGATGTGCAAAGTTTGAATCAGTGTACTAATAAAACATCTTTTTCTTCAACTGCTTTATAGATAATCCAATCATTATTATTTCCAACAGCACCAAATATGCATAGGAATACCCAAGCGATACAGAAAACTCTGTATAAACATACCTATTATGAAGTGCGAGCACGGCGTGACAAAACGGAGACAACCACATAGCCCCTATGCGATAATTATTAAAAATAAGTACAAATAAAATCGAAATCACATTCAACAGAATTGCCACTAATTTTTTATTCATAATCGAAAAATAGAGCGTCACCGTTCCCATTAACACCATGCAAAGCAAAAGTAATACTACGCCATGAATTACCGCTTGGTAAGGGGAATAATACTTAAAAACCTGTTGGTCAATAAATCGATTATTATCAGACAGCAATTTTTCATAACTGCTCTTATAATAGATGGTAAAATTACTCCATATATTTCCTATATAACTATACTTTGCAGCACAAACCATGCAGCCAGCCATAAGTAACAAAATATATGCCAAAGAATACAGGGTGATCTGCAAAAGTTCTCCAAAAAACCACCCTTTTTTACCGGCACGGTATATCAATAACAACTGATCACTATCCAACCTTGGAATCGTAGTGAGGATCAACACATAGCCCACCAAAAAAATAACCAGATAATACCAGTGGTTTAAGCACATAATAAATGTTTCAAATACTCCAAGCGGCTGTCCAACTTGTTTTGCATGATCAACCATCACTCTGACACCGTTATCCAAAATAAAACCAATGATCAACAACAAAATAATATTCTTTTTATCTGCAAATGATTCTTGCAAACCGGGTCGAAGTATCAATAAAACTTTTTTCATCGTAGCCCTCCGTTTCTATGATCTTTTGTTTTCCCTAGCGTTCTGTAATATCAAACTGCCTTTGCGACACATAAACCATCAACCAATAGTTAAATGCTATGATAATCACTGCAATAAGCAAAGCCAGCCATGTTCTATGTTGATAAAACCCCTCTACCGAGGAACCTGCATAATGCAAAAAACATGGATTGATCAGATCTGCCACTCTGCCTGCGAGAATTTTTCCATCTCTAAGATATTTGGTGGATAATTCCCCATATATTCTACACTGCAGATAAATTACTGCAATCGTGCTGCCTAATACCAAATATTTATCCTGTAGCAATACTCCCATCAAAAAACAGAAAGAACTATTTATCACGGAATACAGAGAAAAGAATAATATTCCTTTCATCAGTTGCATATAAATCAGAGTCATCGAAATCTTTTGTGCACTATCAGCTCCCTCTATCATCTTACCGGAAAACGTAAAGTATATAACTGAAAACGATTCATCAGACACTGGAATATAATCATATCCCACCAAAAGTGTAGCATAAAATAATACGATCGCCGTGATAGAAACACCTACTGCAGTAATCGCATTTGCAATGATTTTAGCAGTATAATATTCCTTAAAACTGCATCTTGTAATTATCATCCTCTTATTTTTCGTTGAAATTTCCTCTAAGTAATTAATCACACTTGGGAAACCACAAATTACAGGCATCACAACCGGCAAATATGCATTATCCTGCCACATACTGTCCATACGGATCAAATAGGAGGAATTTAATCCTTTGATCCAATTTCCATGAAATTTGTTCCAAATTGCCTGAAGGATTGTTGTTGATGTTTCATCTCCTAATACCTGTCCACTGTCCCCAAGCATAAACATAATATAAAGAAGTGCAACTGCAATCAAAAAATATCTGCTTTTTATGCTCTTTTTGATCTCTAACCTTATCATAGGATCAGTACCCCCCTGTTTCCTCATAATAATATAATGTCCCATCCAGTGCATCGACAATAACGCTAGCGCCATGTATATCATCTGTGCTTGTATCAAATGCAGATCCTGAAGCTCCTGTCATAAACACCCATACCGGACGCAAACAAGTCGTATCGTCTACGCACTGATACACCCCCTGAACATTATCCTTTGCCTCACGGTTCTTTTGTACAAGCAGATATACCAATCCACAATTTTGAAACGACATACCTCCAATATGAGCAATCTCTTTCTTAATTTTACGTACTGCCCAAAGTGGCGAGATGATTTTTTTATGCGCTTTCGTGCTTGCAATATCAAAGCATTCGAAACCTGTATTAACATAATCTAATATCTTCTTATGACACATAGTCGCCATAATGTGATTTCCGCAATGCGTATATGGATAACTTTTTCCATCAGCTAATAAAAAATCGGAGCTTGTATCCACTACCATTCCATTATATAGCCGTCCGATCACCATGCTGTAGCTATAATACTCTTGATCAGGTACTTTCATGACATACAAATGTTGTACTTTATAAGTAAACTTTTCCTTCTCAAACGACCGCATATGTTTATTAAAGAGACCTTCTGTATATGTAACTGCATCTAATACCGAAAGTTCACCGTCTTGTAGAGCATATTTGTCCTGCTTTGATGCGACCTCTCCCCATTCAAAATTATATTTTTTCACACAGTTATCCATTGATGGCTCAGGTTCATCTCCCAATGAATTTCCAGAGAAAAATCCCATAGAACTATAAGAATATGTTTTTCCGGTTTTCTTATCACTTTTTTCCTTCCCATAATAATTCGGAATATTGTCGTTTGGAAAATCCTGTTCTTGAATTTTCTCCCAATCCACAGTATCATAATCACTCCATAACGATTGGATCACTTTTTTTAGATCATTATCATTTTGGGTATACCAAGGGGTGAGTTTTATCTCCGAGATCTCTTGCACGTCTGGAAACATAATCATTTTAGGAAATTGCAGTCCATCCATATTAATCCCCTGCAACTTCAAAGTCTGTCGCTTTGCTTCTTGTACAGGCACTAACTTGTCCGAAGATAAATCAACTTTATCCGTTGTATCTTTGTCTCGCTTCGGCGCTTTTTGACATCCTGTAATGCATAATGTAAGAATTAATAATATACAATATAGTAAATAATTTTTGTGAAATACTCTCATAATCTTTATTATCCTTTCACCTGTGCTTTAATTGTAAAAGCAGTGTAATTTGTTACAGTCCCTCTAAATTTTATTTTCTGTTTTGCAAGTGGTATAGCATTTTTATATTTCATTGCCTTTCCATTTGAAGTCCCTGTAAATGAAACTGATGTAGTCGGAAACGAATTGGTCACCGATTTCACAGTTAAAACTGCATTGATATTCTAAACAAGCTCACCCTCATGGCATCTGTCTTTATTTTACATACTCTGAGGAATATATCTATAACTATTGCAGAATTCAAAAATAAAATGCAGAATTTAAAAGTCACAATAATAATTTATCCTCTGTGCTATATATCGTAATATTTCGCATACTCCTCTTGTACCTTATTATATTTACTTTGTGAAACACTGAGTTCTTTTTGAATGCTAATTTCATCCGTCAATCTCGCCGAATATCGCTGAATACTCTCGACATATCTCATGTTGACAAGAAAACTTTTATGAATGCGACAAAATCCATACATGCACAATATTTCTTCAGTTCTATCTAATTTCTGATACATAGAGTATGTTTTCGATACATTTTTGATGTGAAATATCACTCTATGTAAACAACTCTCAATATATACTATATCGCTAGGATATATCTTCTTATTACCTTCCACAAAAGCAAATTGTAATTTTGAAGTTTTCTCAATAAATCTCTGCATAAAATCGTCCATACATCTAACTATCCGCTTATCCCACATAGCATCACCTTTTATGATATTCTGCATCGCGTTTATTTTAGTTTCATCAACATGCACTCCCTGACATGCTGTCACGAAAATAATGCGGTAAGCATCTCCGATAATCATTAAATCCACCTCAGATGCAGGAGATTCTATACAGTATTGATAACCATGTACCCGCATATATTGATCTACAAGCTTTTTCTCTTTTCTTAAATAATTTTCATCAGTATCACACACTGCAACCTTCACCATTTCTATACCCCCTCGTATTATTCGACAAATGATTTGAGCCCTACCAAAATATTCCCTTTTATATATTAGACTATTTAGAAGCCCCAAAGGTTCATTTTATTTGAATAATTTAAAATGATTTTAAAAAAAGCAAAAACACTTTACTGTCTCATCGCCACTAATGATACTTTTATTCTTTGACAGTATAACACTTTAGAATAATCAATTCAACTGTTTCAATAATATATAACGAATCGCACGGCAAAATCCTGACAAAAAAATTTATTTTTTTAACATCATTATCCCTCACTTCTTTTGTCCTCAAATCTTACATGATATTCCCATTACATTATGATCCAGTTCCAGATTGTCTTCACCCAATAACTCAAATCCGTTGTAGCATTCACATATAAGAGTTCTTGATATAATTTTGTTATTACATTCATATCTATCGCATATCTGTTTGTTGCATCAACATCCTGAAATGCACTTTTCTCGTACTTTTTCACCCCTCCATGACATCGCCATTCGGAAATAGCACTCTGATAAAAGCTTCCGCGATCCAAATAGTTTACCCCACCTTTCACATAAAAACTACCGACATCAGCGCAAGCAAAGGCCGAGATTCCAATTCTTTCAAGACTCCCCTTCACTTCAATCGCCCCAAACTCACTATTACGATAAAAGGCACCATCCGCAATCTCCGTCACACAGGATGGAATTGTCAATTGAGAATCTGCATTGTCATTTTTGAGTGCTTGGCAAAGAATGTGACCATCCCTCGTATATAAAATTTCGTTTTGCAACTGATATGACGTATTCTCCTTATCAATCTGGATCAATCTGATCGGTGCATAATACAAAAACAGCGTATCCGGATCTCCTTCTTCGCCATAATTGATCTTTCCGCGAAATGCTTTGCCAATGTAAAATGTTTTCAACTGCTCACAATTTCTAAATGTCTCCGGTGCAATATATTGTAAGTTTGACGGCATACGAAAACTCGTAATTCCCGTCCCTGCAAAAGTTCCATATCTCTTCAAATAGCCATCGAATTGTCCCTCATCATGATCTAACGCAAAATAGTCCACGCCATTCACATAGCGATCATAAGGATCTTCATTCTCCGAATCATAATAATGTATCACTCGCACATCAGACTTGTTGTAATAATCTGAAATTCGCTCCAGATGATTAAGTGTCTCCAAATTCACATCCTTAAGTAAAATACAATCAAAGAAACTTCCTTCTCCTAATTTGTGTAAGTTCTTCGGTAAGACAATTTTTTTCAAATAATAATTTCCCTTAAATGATAGTGGTGCTGTCTGACGAACAGTATCAGGAACAACGAAGGTTCGACCTTCCTTTCCCATCGGATAACAGATAAGTGTTGTCATTTTCTTATTATATAAAACACCATTTTGCGATCTGTACTTTGAGTTGTTAAAAGAGACTCGAATACTTGTAAGATAAATCTGTGCCCCAAATGCCCCTTCTTCAATTTTTGTCACACTTGCCGGAATATAGATTTCCCTTACCTGTATATCACCAAACATGTTGGCTGTAATCGTGGTGAATCCTTCCGGTAATTCCACATATAATTTTTCAGTTGCATCACCCAGACCTCTCCACACATCAAAACCCCAGCCGGGCTCATAATCATCCGATATTCCTCTTTCTTCTTCGGACGCATATTGAAGAACCGAAGAATCTTTGATTGCTGTAATCCCCTGTCGTATCACTAATTTTTTCACCTGAAAGTATCTGTTTTTACGGCTAAGTTGTTCATCTACACGAATGGTTTGCGACACAACTCCCCGTCCATAAAGTTCCAGCTTCTTTGACTTGCTGTCATAGCGGTATTTTGTCTCACCACCACAGCTTCCAGAGACTACTTTTGCCTGTACACTTTGTGCAAAAAACAATCCCCCTGCTACCATCCAAAATGCGATCATTAGTGTAATAATATAACCTGCTCTTTTCATAATCCCCCTCCTTGCAATCACTATTTTAACTGTACTTGATAAATCGCTGCTTTGTAATCTGAAACTTTGCTCTCCCTTTTATCTACTGCTACATATAGACCTGTACTTGTAACCGATATGCCTTATATTTTAATGTATCACCTTGTATACTGTCTGTCAAATAATCTGCATCCAATGATAGCCGCACCGCCGCAAATAAGAAACAAAATAACAAATCCCATATATTTTGAAGATTTTTGTCTATAGGGTAATGCATTCCCGGAAGTATCAGGATCTGCATTCATCAACAATTGTTCATCAAACATGGTGTTCATAAGACTCATAAATTCTTTTGTTGTATATACTTTTCCATTAACAAGTCCCTTTTTCCCAGCTTTAGCATTAAACACATCCGGTGCATCTGCAAAAGGTATCATATAACTTTCTTTTGCACATTTTACATATATCATATTTAAAATAATACAAATCATTTCTTAACAAACGAATATCTTTTATCGTATTCTTTGCGCTGATTACTTTAGTAGCCACCGAAGCAACTTTGTCTTTATCTAAAACGGTTTGACCAATCTCCCCATCGTCTGACTCTGACATCCATTGATATTTGCCGTTCACTTTCTGCAACATTGTAATTCCTGCACGCCCTGATTTCGTTGTGTAGGGAACATACCATTCGTAAGTATCACCAAATAGTTTGTCGATATTTTTCCCCTTTTTCTTATATGCTATAATCATCAGATCATCTACTAACTGTACCCGAAACGCTTTACTGTAATCGTACTGTTCTTTTCCCAAAGCACTTTCTTGTTCTTCAACCGTCTCTCCTTCTGTATCATTTTTCTGATACGATTTTGAGTGATTCGTAAGTTCTTTTTTTATTTGTTGTAACTCCTGTTTTTGTTCCTTTTCCTGCTTTGTCAATATATGCACTGTCTTTTGTTGCAAGTTGCTGTCCGCTTTTACTCCTGCAGCTGCCACCAAAAGAATACACATGGAAAATATTGCTGTCATTGTAACTTTTATATTTTTACTCATAATAATCCCCTTTTCTGTACGCAAATCCTTCATATATTGACCACCACGAATGCCACGGATCTCTCCGTTGCCATCAACTCTTGCATTATAATACGTTATTACCACCAAACAATAAAAAACCGCCTGTTAGAGAAATTTAGTTCTTTTGCTCCATTTTAGAAATTATAGGAAACGAGAAGTTTTATTAATTTATTGCCTTTAACCATGTGCCTACTTTATAGGATTTGATTCCTTTTTCACATGTCCACTTAATAGTGGTACATTATAGTGCTTATACCTTACAGTTTCAATTTAGATATTACACGCTTAACCTCTTCTTCATTCAACTCTACAATGTCCGCAATAGATGCAATACTTTCACCACGTTCATGTAGCTTTTGAATCGTTCTTTCTCGGCCTTCCGCACGACCTTCTTCTCGGCCTTCTTCTCGGCCTTCTTCCTTTCCCTCTAGGTAGCGCTGACGATATTCATATTCTAATGTCATATAGTCCAACCTCCATCTCTCGTTTTGGCGGGCCGAACACACTGCTTCCTCCAGCTCCTCTGTAAATTTGTCCGACGCACCTTTTCCATCAATATAATCTAAAATCCGTTGCATTTCGGGACTCACATCGTCCATTGTTCCCTTTGTACTTAAGATTATCTTAACTGCGTCATCGTCTAATGTCAATGCTGTATTTTCCTGACATGTATTACAAAATGTGTAAATATGCCGGCCTTCTCCGAATGGATCAAATGTGCAGATGAAGATTACGTAACTTTTCTTTAATGTCGTATAATCTTGACCTTTATCCAATATATTGAGATCTATCATCCCCTGGTAATAACGCATCCTCTTCGGCAGGTTTGCGCCATCGGATGTCTGCATTTCCAGATTGAATACCGTGTTCTGATCATCCTCCACATATACATCCAGCCGAATCCCTTTCGCCTGTAGGGACAGATCAATGGTTTTCTGTGTTTGTGGATATACGATCTTTCGTATCTTCACACCTAAGATTGTCTCCAAAAGCGGTTTCACAAATTTAGGATTGCTCATGATCCGACTAAACATAAAGTCGTCTCGCAGTTCCAGTTCCTCATATTTCTTCATCTTCATTGCCATAGTAATCTCCTCTTCCCTAAAATATGCTACATTTATTGTTTCGTATGTTGCAGTATATCATTTTTGACCGAGGATTACTATTGATATTTTTCACATTCTCATGCATTAATTTTGTACATATCTCACAATATTTGTTCGTTTTAATTTTCTATATTTTGATCAATCAGTTTATAAAAAAGAGCAAACCAACGTTTTGCTCTGATTCCCTCTACGTTGCGAGCATTTTAAGATTATCTTAACTGCGTCATCGTCTAATGTCAATGCCAAGTTTCCGTTACAATCTATATGTTAAAAAACAGCCATTTCTCACCACATCATCCGATATCTTCTCGGTGTCAATCCTTCTATCTTCTTAAATGCCCGATTAAAATAATTGGGATCCGATATCCCGCACTTCTCCCCGATCATCTCCACTGACAGATCCGTAAATCGCAGCAGCTGCTTTGCACGCGTAATACGAATCTGCAGCAAATACGAATTCACCGTAACACCATAGGTCTGCTTAAACAGCTTCGTCAAATAATACTTATTGATGTAAAAACGTTGCGCCAGATCATCTAATGTCACCTTATCCTCATAATGCGATTCCAAATATTCTTTTACAAGATGAATACTTTCCTGCTTTGCTCCACCAATCTCCTGCTCCGACTGATATGTTTCCTCCATTAACAATGTCAAAAAATTCTGCAGATACCCATTAATCCGCATATCACGAATATAATCTTCCGAATCAGCTACGCGATATACCGCATCAATCACATCCATATATTGATCGATCCGTTTAGAAGGAAAAACATTTTCTCCGCCTCGGGATAAATACTTATCATAAATAGTGGCTGCCATACTGCCATTAAAATGCATCCATTTTAGAGACCATGGAGCATCCTTAGAACTTCTATGGTAATACGGATGTCTGCAATCAATAAACACACAGTCCCCCACAGAAAGCGAATATTTTTGTCCGCGAAACTGCAATTCTCCCCGACCATTCTTTACGACAAAAAACAAAAAAGAGTCCAGCGATTCTCTATGACTTTGATGTGGCTTCAATGCCTGCAGCGAACCAACCTCTTGCAAATATAACAGTGCTTCTTTTGCAAATAGAGTCGGTGTATAGATAATGCGGTCTGAACGCACTGCACGATCCGTGAAATATCCCATTTCCTCTATGCTCATACCGCACCTTCTCTCTATCACATTGCAAGCTCCATAATTCTACAAATGCTTTAATTCAGCACAACACCCTTACGCAGCATAAAATTGCCATATTGCCGTTCCTCGCCCGTCTGTATAATTGCGTAGGCTTTCTTGGCATGCTCATAAAATTCAAACCGCTCATATTCTCCGAGCTGCACCTCGAATCCCTCAATCTCACTGGAACGAGCACGAACCTCTTCCCACATCGTCGGTATCGGCATTCCTTTATCTATATCCGACTGCACCAGGCTCATCACCATGATCGGAGCCTTTACATACGTGTCTAACGGCATAACTTTCACAATGGCTTCCACCATCTCCGGTGCACTAATACAAGGGTACTGAATAACACGCTTTCCCATCGCTTCTGCCGGAAAATGTGCATCTGCGATGACAATTTCGTCATCATGTCCCATCTCGCATAGTATTTTTAACATCTCCGGGGTCAGCACTTTCGGAATTCCTTTTAGCATCGTTTGACTCCTCCCTTATTCCCAGATAAACTCCGTATCCCAAACATCAACGCCACTATCCTGGAATATGCTATATAATCTCTGGTGTAGCTGTTCTCTCGTAACGCCCTTCTTCATGATCACCTGTAAGAAACCGCCACCACCTGCGCCGGAAATAAACTGTCCATCCACCAGATCTTCACAAGCAAGAAATATCTGATCAATGCACGTATTCGTCGATCCCGCATCAAGCTGCTTGCTAAGTTCCCAATGCTCATTCAAAAGTGCCGCAAACCGATCCACATTACCACGTTCCAACTCAAATTGCATCAATGCTGCTGTCCGCTGCATTTGATCCAACGCATCGGTAGATTCCTTACGCCCACCGATATATCCACCAACAACATCCCGCAACAAATTTCTCGCCAAACGTCTCTGGCCGGTATAGATCAGCGCAAATCTCTCCTGCAGCTCCTTCTTGGTTGCCTCACTCAGTACCACATTTTCTACTTGAATCACCTGATTGATTCCAGGTTCTGTCGTAATCATCTTAACTCCCGCTGTCACGCCACCGACTTGATCCTGCCAGCCGCCACCGGTACTCATGATCTGCTCCATGCAAAGCACAATATCATAAAGCTCTGCATCTTGTACTTCCTGTCCAAAAAATTCAAAGATTGCCTTCACACAAGCCCCCGATAGAATGGAACTTGTGCCAAGTCCAGACCCCTTAGGCACACCGATCACCTGCGTCGATAAATAAAATCCGCCGCCCAGCTTCTCCAATATATCCGTCAATTCATAATGACCTTCAATCGGAATAATGCCACATGCGATCAATGCTGCTTTATGAAGGGCAAAGAAATCATATGGATTATTGCAATCCTGAATCTCCTCTACCGTCTTTGCAACACCACTTACACCAATGTCCTGACTCTCAAACTGTACCTCCAGCTCGGGAATTCGATGCATCGTCACCTGAATCGGATAATTGCCTTTCAGCTTAATCGCCGCATTTAATACAACGCCACCCTTTTCGTTACAATGTGGTGGTGTATCCGTCCAACCGCCGCCCCAATTCACACGAACCGGAAGCGAAACATGCACTTCCTCCTTCGCAATATGAAAATCATCAAAATCCGGAATCTTATCTTTGCCATTTTCGTAGATAACGTGCTGGATCTCATCAAAGCATTTGCTCTCTAATGCATCATACTGTGCTCCTGCAAAGCTTTGGCGATGATTTCTCATATATCTGGACAACGCATAATAAATGCGAATCTTCTCCGAAAATGCACTATGCTCTGCGCGCTCCATCAACAACTGATATTGTGCCTCGTTAATTCCTGCATCACCAAAGACACGCAATGCATCCTCGTAATACTCTCCCTGCATCAATCGATCCACGAAACAGGTCACAAGCACCTGGTTCTCAATGCTCCGTTTCCACGGAACAATAGCTCGTACATCCGCTGCATTAAAACTGCTGCACAAACTCAGTCTCTTTGACTCCAACCAACTCTTCACATCATCCGGCTTCGCTGTTCCTGCCACAATACGGCATAAACGCATCGCACTTGCAACACTGGCAGCACGATCTGCCTCTACCGTGTAGAGATCAGCAAACCACAAATAACGCTCCTGTCCATTCCATATTTGCTCCGGCAAAATGTCGTACGCCGCCAATATATTTTGTATCGGTATCCCCATCCATAGGCTATTCTTCTCATAGGTTCCCTTTGGATTGTCCTCCGTACCATACACCCTCGTCACAAAAGTGCCATCCGAGAGTGCCAATGTGTGAAACACCATATTTTCCGGCAATGTCACATTCTCAATGCCGGCATTCGAAATGATCGTACCGGCTCCAACGACCGTATTCGGTCCAATATAACTATCCTCTATATAAGATCCCTGTCCTATCACGGCATCTGACGCAATGTAGGCATTGTTCGTCGCATATTCGTCCGCATCCTGCATATTCGTCAAAACACACTTCTGCCAGCCAAGGAATTCATAATCATCCACGCCAACCGTCACAAGTTCTCTGAGCTCTCTCGTAGTTCCAAAATGAATAAACTCCGCCGGAGACAGACAGATCAGCTTCATTGAAAAAGCATGCAGTGCCTCCCAGATCTGATTACGACACTCTGTCAGTTCTTCGCAAAAGCTCCCCTCCGGAGTCTCCCGCTGAAAATCATCCAACGTCGCTTCGCCAGCTAACGGATACAAAAAGTCCGCATAGAAACTTACTCTCGCAGTCTCATTCACAAACTTATGAAACTTCTCTTCACAGACGATGCCATCTGTGCTGATCAGACCAAACAACGCATTCAGTAGTTCAGCATCTAACACCACTGCACCGGTATCAATATCAACCGCATCATTCTCATTCACCGCACCGGCTGCTCGAAGTGTCTCCACCGACTGTTTCTGCAGGCAGCGTGCTACATGATCGTGACCGTCATTTAAGAAAACACCGTGATTTTTGCCCGTCTCAACATCTTCCTTGATCGAAATCGCTGCCGCACCGTGATACTGTAGATCGATCTGCAACGGGTTAAATAAAAGCAGCACATCTCCCGATAGAACAACCATTCCATCTGGGAAACGTCCTGCTAAAGAAGTCATCCCTATTATAAATTCATCAAATAATGTCGATGGTCTGCCATTTGGCAGCTCCCGCGGCACCGGTGAAAACAACTTGCCACAAGCCGAATACTGTGGAACACGCTTACTGTCTCCTCCGGAGTGGATCACCAAGATTCGCTTACCCCGGAAATGATTCTCCCTTGCATCTCCATCCTGCTGAGCAATATACTTCAATACATTAAAAGTTGCTCCACCAGATCCAACACGCTTACCATCCGGATCCGGTAACACCTTATAAACTGTCTTCTCCGGCAGCAAGCCTAACGTCAACCGATCTAAAATCTGCTGCTCATAGGCTAACGCCTGCTCCTCATTGGAAGCTGTTAATATCACATAATCCCATGTGATATAACTGGATTTGCGCAAGCTGCGCTGATACTCGTCCCACGAGTCAAGGTAGCTCTGGGCGAGGAATAGTTTTTTCAGTTTTCTTTTGGTCATTGGTATGTGCTCCTTGGGGGTAGTTATAGCCCATATTACCCTATGTGAATTATTTTTTTAATAATCACTTTTTTGTTTTTTTATTAAACTAACTAACAGAAGAAAACTCTCTTCTTTTATTAATGCAGATATTCCTAAATAAACTGTTATTGCAATCGCAAGTTGAAGTGTAATAATTAAGATGGGATATCCCTCAATAAATGACAATGGATATATAAAAGCACTCATAAAAATGCTCAATAAGAGGGGTTTTACTATATCCAAAAATTGTTCTTTCACAGAATAATTTATTATTTTCGATAACATATATGAATTGATGATGCTTTCATATATATTATATAATGCCATAGTAATTGCAATATATATAGTTCCACGATACAGTCCCAGCAACAATAGTACAAGATATAATGGTTTTTTATAATATTCCATTTTCAAAATTACATCACTTCTTCCTACGGCCTTGATTGCTTGAAGAGATATAGAACTACTTATATTGATCATTGATGCTATAGACAAGATTTGTATAAATATTACAGCTGATGACCATTTTTCTGTATATAGAAATAAAACCAATGGTTTCGCAATGCTAGCTAGTCCTATAAATAGCGGAAACATTACATAGGAAAGTACTTCTAATGACTTTTTGCTAATCTGTTTTACCTTTTCAAAACTATCATTAACATTAGATATAGCTGGAAAAAGCACTGTCATTAACGAAGAACTAACATTAACATTAATTAAATCTGGCAATTGTTTCCCTTTATTATAATAAGCTAAATCTGAAGAAGAATAAATTTTTCCAATTAATAATGATCGAAGTTGATCAAAAAACACACCCGAAAGATCGGCTACTAATACCTTCCATCCAAATTTAATCATTTTTTTTGCTGAAAAAAAGGAAAATACAAATTTAGGTCTCCAGGGAACAGTAATAAATAACACAATAATATCAATAACTGTATTTATAAAATATTGAGCAATCAATGCCCATACTCCAAATTTACAAATAGCCAATACAATGCCTATAATCCCCGATATAACTGTTCCGAATAATGTGGAAAAGAAAAATCTTTTAAATAACATATTTCTTTCAACATAAGCATGCTGTATTGAATTAAATGAACTAATTGGTATTCTAATTGCAAAAACTCGTATAATTAGCGTTAGTTTTGGTGCACTATAAAAAGATGCAATATACGGTGCTACCAAAAAAATCACAAAATACACTATCAATGACATAACAAAGCAACAATAAAAATTGGTCGAAAAGTCAACATCGTCTGCATCTTTATTTTGAACCAATGCTGTATTAAATCCACTTGTCACAAAAACATCTGCTATATTTATGAAAACCAGCACCAATGCCACTATGCCATAATCACTAGGAAGTAATATACGTGAAAGAATTATAGAAACAACAAATGATACTCCTTGTGCTATTATTCTTTCTCCAAACTTCCAAAACATTCCATAGATTATATTACTTCTATTAGATCTTTTAGACATCAAAATGTACTCTCCTTTTGGGGACTTTTTTTACTCACCCCAATATTTCCCGTACTTTATTTTATATTTCCATTAATAATTTTCATATACAGACAATCTTGTGCCAATTCATTTAAATTAACTTTATTTGTAAGCTTATGTACTGTTGATTGCCGGATTATATTTTGATACTCTCTTTCATCAATCTCAGAATAACATACACTCTGAAGCATATGAGGAAGAAGATGTGATATTGTCGGTATATTTTCAAATAATGTAGTATACTTGTATTTTACAACCATACTAAAGAAAAAATGAAAAATAAAATAATCTGTTAAATATTTATGATGTTTCCAATAATCAAACAGTAAATCTCTTACAGATATTAAAATGGGATTATTAATTTCAGACGTAATAAACCAATTGTCCGCTAACAATGGAACTTCTCCATAACAATATTTTTTATTTGCATACCAAATATAATTTATATTTTTAAAAACAAATAATGTTTTATCAAATAATGTTTCGTCATATCCAGTGCAATATGTTGATGAATCAATCCATGTTCCCCCATATTTTATAAGTAATTGCAATCTTATTAAATCCGAAAAATGCGTATGCGAAATATAACCACTATTATACTTATCTTTTATAAAATCAGGTAATTCGATATAATCATATAAATTTTTATTAGATATAATTTTTATTTCTCTATTTTTGTACGTTGCTCGAACTGATTGTAAGCATCTTTTTTGTAATTCTGGGCAATTATCTTCCCCCTGCAACCAGCACCACCATATGATATTAGAAGATTTTCCACTACCGGTATGTGTTTCCATCTTTAAAATTTTATTTTTATATCTTCTCTCAAGTCTTTTATATGAGTTCCAATACCCACCCATTTCAAATAAAAAATGATTTTTATTTAAAACAGAAATGATATTTTTTGAATAATATTGTTGAAATTTATTTAATATAACTTTCCAAGTTCCTATTATTCCTATATGTCTAATTTTATTATATAGTTTACATATTCGTGTCATATAACAATTCTCCTATTGTTCTTGGGTAGTATAATAAACTCCCCTTTTTTTATTCTAAAATCTTTATTTGCGGAGACGTTCGCAAATAAAAAGAGTATTAATGTCACCTGTGTCATCGAATCTTACCAATGATAACAAGAGATACACCAATAATTGCCCCATGAATAAATGATTAAGTGTATTAAACGAATCCACAGAGAATTTGATCATCCTGCCAACGACTCTGACAGCATCAAAGACACCAACCACTATTTGACTCTCTTGGACATATACTATAGCTTTAATATAATAGTTACTTTTAATATTATCAGTTTAATACAATATTTTATTTTATCTTTAAAAGTAAAATATGGACATCTAAAAAAAACAGTAATATTTTTTTTGCATTCATTGTAAAGCTTTATGTACAACTCCCTACTATTACATGATTTTTTTTGAAGTCGTACACATCGCATTAAATTTAACAAATGATTCCCAACAAAATATTCACACTCTTCATCTAATTCAGCATAAATTTCCTTGACAAAATTAGTCAAAGAATACACCTGTTTCATTGTATCATATTTTTTTTCTGAAAAGCCTTGTTTTGTAATACTTCCCTCTCGCTGAACATAATAATACAAGGCTTCACCTACGTGTACTATTTTGTCGGCTTTAGCAAAAATTCTTGAGGTAACTGCATAGTCTTCAGACCATACTCCTAGAGGATATTTCAAATCTTCAAACAATTCTTTTTTATATAATTTATCCCATGCAGCCGAATCACAACTATCCCATAATAATAATTTTTTTATAGCTGTCTTTCCATCATATACAACTTCTTTCTCTACTGTAAATTGTTGACATAAAATGTCATTATCAATATTTACTATATTTCGACCACATATTGATATATATGAATTATTTCTAATGCATGCATTCAATAACTTCTCATACATAAGTTCGTCAATATAATCATCACTATCAACAAATCCTATATATTCTCCAGATGCCACTTCAATTCCAACATTTCGCGCATCTGACAATCCCCCATTTTTTTTATGTATAACTTTAATTCTCTTATCTTTTTCTTTGAATTCGTCACATATTTGCGGGCTGTCATCTGTTGAACCATCATCCACTAATATTATTTCCAGTCTTGAATATGACTGATTTATAATACTTTGAATACATTTTGATAAAAATTGTTCAACATTATATATCGGAACAATTACACTAATTAAAATATCATTATTCATATCTTCCACTTTCTAATTCATCAATATAGTATTTCAATGAATTCATTTTTTTATTGCAATAAAACTCCTTACATTTTTCTTCATTCCCACATACACGCATAATATCTTTTTTTATGTAAATTGGCGCATCACTCAAATTACAGCTATATTCACGAAGATATTTCCATAATTCTTCGGTGTTGTCTACATTAATATTCGATAAAATATTAATGATATTCTTATCTAACTTATCCTGTTTCTTTTTTCTGAAATTATTTAAAGTCATAATCTTTCTAGCAGGATTACCAACATATATAGAATTGCTATCAATTTTTCCTGAAACCACACTTCCTGCTCCAATTATTACATTGTCCCCTATTATGCTACCTTTTAAAATGACAGTATTGACACCTATAAAACAATTATTGCCAATAATAACAGGCGCTACACCTCCTAAACATTCCCCATATATTGTTGAAATAACTGACCAAGAAAAATCATGAGTTAATATTTTAACTCCCGATGTAATCTTAACTTTTCTACCAATTTTCAGTAATTCAGGATTTTGAATATCAATTACCGTATTAATTGGATCATAAATAGTACTTCCTTCTCCTATTTCAATTCCTTGTTTCTTCAAATATTGAACATATAACTTTGGAGATGCAGCTGCTCCAAATACAATGCGACGTAATATATTTCTTAAATAATTAATCATAGTCTTTATTATTACTCCCTTTTCTTGATAAAATATTATCATAAGTATACATTAACATCTTTGTAGACTGCTCAGCACTATGGTTTTTAATACCTCTTTTATGTCCATTTATAGAAAACTTTTTGCACATATCTTTATTATCAAAAAACTCACATATCACTTTTGCCAACAACACACTATCGGTTGCCGGATAAAATCTAACCTCGTTTTCATCTGCCATGGAGGGAATTCCACCGACATAAGAAGATACACAGGGAGTCCCAATCAGCATAGCTTCCCCTAAAGAATTAGGAGAATTTTCAATTAATGACGAGACAACAAAAACGTTTGCTCGCCGATACTGATTTACCATCTCTTCCGCATTAATTTGTCCAATAAAACTGACGTATTCTAATAAATTATATTTTTTCAGTTCGCGTTTTATATACTTTCCATACGATGTCATAATTAATCTATCTTTTATAGTTTTGTCATTTATAATATTTTTACCAGACACATAAACGTGCACATCAGGATAAGTGTCTTTTATAATTTTCAAGGCCTGCACAAAATAATGAAATCCCTTTATTGGATATAATGCTTGGCTAATAAATATTGTATGTTTTTCACATATATCATAATTCCATAAAGTAGCATCATAGAACGTATTTCTTAATATCTCATAACATTTATAATAGTTAACTTTCGGATTATATTGATTACAGCACGCATAATCCCACTCCGTTCTTCCTATTACATTGTTTATGCTCATCAATAATTTTTTTTCATATATACTATTTTTGTTAAATTCTCTCATCCCCCCAATAATGCTACTATCCCTAATTAAATCTCTCATTCTTTTTCGATACTTAACCCATATTGGAATTCCAATATCATAGTATTTTGTACATTCCGAAACTAGTCCTTGTATTGATAAAACAACGCTATCTGCTAAATGATTTTGCTCCGCTGCAAGATACATGGCATAAGAATGAATATATTCACTTCCCCAAATATGTATTATATTTGGATTATATTCGTTCAATATTTTATTAAATATATTAACATAATGCTTAATTGCATAACTTACGGGCCCTTTATGTCGTTTTATAGCATAATATATGTTTTTGCATCCATAGATAATTTGATAATCTTGACTAAGATTATCATATAAAAAACAATATGCTAATTCTATATCTTCATTTAATTGTTTAAGCCCTTCACTTTGTCCTTCTATCCATCCACCTACAACAGTTTTTTTTATTTTTAAATATTCACTTGCCTCTGGCAAAATCACATTTCCCAACCATAATATTTTCATCTTGATTTTCCAATCTTTTTTATAAATTTTGCTGGATTTCCAGCCCAAATTTCATCACTGGGCACATCACACGCAACAACAGATCCCGCACCTATTATACTTCTATTTCCAATAGTAACACCTTTCAATATCGTACTTCCAGCACCTATAAATGAATTTTCGCCAATTATAACTTTTTGACGTTTTGGTATGTCTGTTTTTACATCTCTCCGATCAGCATATGATATTGCATGGCAATCTGTATCATAAATACAACACCCATTGCCTATTATTGCTCCCTTATTTATTTGTATTTCTTTTTCACATATAATGCAACTATTCGAAATGCCTACATTATCTTCTATAATCAGATTTCCCGAACCAGAACACAAAATAATTGTTCTAAATCCTCTACCATAGAAATTAGTTTTATATGTCGAATTTATTACGACATTATTTCCAATATTAACTTTTCCAAAACCTCTTAGATACAATCTCCCATATACAGTAGGAAATTTCGACCATTGATACCTATGTATTCCCATCATAATTATATTATAAGGAAAAGTGATGACATATCTAAATTGGTTTATTGCTTTTCTCAACATTTGCAGCCTCTCTTTTCGTTTTAAATATAAATATATTTAGTATAAAAATAAATAATAATCCTTCAGTTGTCCAAAACATCAAAAATACCAATATAAATAAAACATAATCTTTTATTTTACTGATATTAAAGAAATCAACTAGTCCATCTAAATATAGCCTTGCATATATCAACATAAACGGAATCCCCAACACATATGAGTAATATAATAATCCCACAGAATTATTATTTATTCCCATCATTCGTTCCGCATTATGCATTTGTTGTCCAAAACCCATACCAAAAATAGGTGATTTCCATATTAATTTAAAACTGCTATATAAATCATTTCTTCGTGTAAAAAACGATTGTTGATTATAACCATTAAATTTTTGTATTACAACATCCGAATGCATAATATAATAAAATGCAATAGTCATTATTGCAGAAAACACTAATATCATTAAATTCTTATATTTTTTATTTTTATCTAATATAATGTCCACAATCTCGTTAATGTTAAATAAAAATATTAAAACAATTACAAAATAGGCTGTAGTTGATCTTGTCGTAATTAATGTAATAAAAAATAATAAAAGCTTAAATCGCGAACACTTTATAATATTTTTAAAATGTATTACCATTAACACACCTAATGACAAAAAAATTTGATAGGCACCTGGCTCCCAAAAAGGACCAGCATTTCTATAAAATAAATCCGTCCATCCCCAATTATGATAAAATGCACATATATACATATTTCCATTTTCATCATATGTATAAGACGAAAACAGCGATATTAAATTTTGTCCCAAATAATACATACTAAAACATACAAGACTAATAATACTTATAATTGTCATTATTTCAATATAATATTTAATAATATCTGTATCTTTTAACACAGATATTGTTAAAAATAATAAAATTAAATGTACAACTAAATTAAAAAGCTGTGTAATATAAATATCATCTATTACAAGCAAATTGCCGATCACCGACCACAATATACAACTTAAAATTACAGCTAATATTTTTATATTATTTTTACTTAATTGACATTCTTTATTGTATATAACTATATGTACACACAAAAAAATTATATATACAATTAAGCTACCTTGTGAATGTAATCGGCCAAAATATAATGTTCCAGAGTTCAAAAACATAATCAACATTAAACAAAAAGCTGATATTGATTTAAGATTGCTATTTAATAATTTCATACTTTTATCCTTAAATTAAAAATGATGTGTTGTATTAATTCTTGCATCAGGAGAACAGGTTATTTTATTTTCATTCACATTAAGATATGCACCCCACCATCCAAAAGAGCTATTAGTTATAATATTATGCTTACATTCAGCCATTAATTGCATATCAATATAACTCTTTTCACCTGTATTCCAATCAACAAAATAAAACACATCATTGTCACTACTTAATCCAAAAACTGCTATATTTTGTTTTACCCACTCAACACTTTCATTGTCACAAAAGAAGAAAAAGACGGGGTTATTTATTCTCTTCTTAATATAAGATGTTGCTCGTTTAAAATATCCATATTCATAATAACTTCTATTGCGAGATAAAAAATCTCCTCTTCTAGCATGAATAGCAATTGAATTGGTAGAGCGAATCAAATCAATTATGTTAATATTTTCTTTGTCCTTAATTACAGGAAATTGATAAATTGTTCGTGCTTTATCCTCTAATCTTTCAATCCCATAATTGTTATACATAAATTTCAACGTATGTCCACAATAAGTGTCAACATTGATATTAGGAAACAATTCTGAGTGGACACGCTTTTCATTTTTTTTATTAATGATATGGGCTGCATATTTTTTTATATAATATCCTACTCTTGTATAAAAGAAATCCTCCGATATCTTTTTTTTCATTAACGATATAAGTCCTCTAGCATGCTGAACTTGGTCATAACATCTGTTTTCTAGTCTAAATGAATTATTATTAAATGCATTACATATCGCTTCCGAAATCGACCAATCATTCTCCCAAAATTCAGATTTTTTTACATCGTTAATTATATTCTTCTTTATTTCTATTGATACCTCATTTAAGATATTCTTTTCACAAATGCCAAAAACTTTTTCTAGTTCATATCCATTCCACATTGAAATAACATCATGTGATTCCTTTATATTATAAACAATAGTTTCAATATAACATTCTTGATCTGGATTTGTATCTTTTATTGCCAAAAAATCCATATAATCAAGCATTTGATTTCCCAGGCCACCTTCTACATGTGATATAATCATTTTACCTATCTCCTTATAATACCGTTATAACCGCAAAAATGTATCATATATCTTCTCAATTTCTTTCGCAGTCTTTTGTATATCAAAACCGTGCTCTAATAGTTTTATTCTAGTTGTTCTTAAATTTTGCTTCTTTTTTATTGCTTCTAATTTTTTCATCCAATCATCTACTCGATTAATACTTGTAAAACTAACATTTTCGTTAATAAACAACTCTTTTGATATTGTATCGGCAAATATACATGGAATTCCAGTGGCCTGCGCCTCAACTCCAACAATCGGCAACCCTTCATACAACGACGGAAGAACAAAAACATCAGAAGCCATCAGCAAGTAATTCACATCTTTTCTTACTCCTAAAAACTTGACATAATTATAAACATTATACTCTCTAGCCAAACTAATAATTTCTTGCTTCAGTTCCCCATCTCCAACTAATAGCAAAAACGAATCAGGATCACATTGATGATATTCAAAAAATAACTTAATCAAAAAACGATGATTTTTTTGCTCATTAAATCTTCCAACATGCAATATAACAAAAGCGTTTTCAATATTATATTTATGTCTAATTGTTTTTCTAATATCATCATTATAAATATAGTCATCTATAATTATTCCATTTTTTAAAATTTTACAATCTTTTATTTTAGAACCATATAACCATCTACCTGCCTCTTTCGAACAAGCCAAACGATATGTTGAAGATTTTCCAAAAATGCTTCTAAAAACATAATGACCAATACATTTATATAATTTGTTTGCTTTAGAATTATGAGAGTGTGTTATTCTGTAAGTAACTCCATTTTTTTTAGCTTCATCTACATATAAAAAATCCACCCCAAAACTAATGTGAAAATGTATTATCTGAGGTTTTTTTTCTTTTAAAAACTTTTTGAATTGCACTTTACCTCTGGCATATCTTTCAATAGGATTAGATATTTTATCATGTATTAACTCAATTACATTAACGTTATATTTCTCTAGTACTTTATCAAAATAATCAGTATTTTTTTGTATCGTCACTAAACTAATTTGATATTTATTTCTGTCTAAATATTTTATAACATTAACCATAAATGTTTCAATTCCACCCACATCAAATGTTTCTTCAAAAAAATATATAACACTCATATGTCACCCTCATTACAAATATCCGTTCATTGTCATTTTATTATACATAGAAATAAATTCATTATACTCGTTTGAGTCTTTTGACATTGGAGCTTTAATAACAGTATTCTCATATGTACAATAATTGGTATCAAACACTTCTCTACTTGTCTTCCAAACATTTAATGAATAACTATAAATATTGGCATGTGGAAATGTTTTTATTACTTCATTATATACCATTTTCATCGAATTTCCCGTATCAACTGAATCATCAACTATTAATATATTTTCATAACTTTGCGTATTCATATCATTAATTGAAGGATGGAAATTTATATTTCTTTCTGAATCACGCTTATGCACTTTTGTCTTTAACTCAATCGTAATCAACATATCTCTAATAAAACGTGGGCAATGCACAAGCAATGGACCAAGCTTTTCTTTTAGAAAATTTCCTTTTCTTTGTGCTCCAATACCAAGAATATCAACCTTAAAAACCTGATTCATATATTCAGCTATTGGGAATCCGGCTTTAGCGACATAAACAATCAAATCTATCGACGTTTCTTTGCTAATTTCCTCTGCTGCATCACAGCTTATTTCTTTTAAATTTTCTAAGGTAAGTTCTGTATAATTCATTATATTTTCCACTCCATATCATTTTTATCAATTTAACTAAAACCGTTATTTTATGTGACATCCTAAGGCATTTACTCTTATGAAAATCAAAGTAATCAATGCATGCAATAAAATCATCTTTACTATTACATGAATATTTATCATCTAAATGTATATAATTTCTGCCAACTTCTAATGTCGTATGTGCATCCGAACCAATTACATATTTTAAGGAATATTTGTCTGCTATTTCACGTTGCTTAACTGCATATTCATCTAAAACATTCCGACCATTATATACTTCTATACAATCTATTTCATCCCTAAACAACGAAATAAAATGCTCTTTTAATACTGTTTTTTTTCTTTTTTCATCATATGGATGCGGGATGTACACCAATCCACCTTGTCTCTTGATTTCAGAGATAGTTGCATCTACAGACATTCCTGGCTTGATATTATCTTTTAAAAACAAACCAATTATCTCACCTGAATCTGTAAATATTTCCTCCCCCACAATTACATGAATTTTATTTCCAAATTTTTTACAAATTTTTTCCAACTTTATTCCACCATAAATATTGTTATGATCTGTGATAGCAACAATACTTATCCCCTTGATTCTGCATTTGATGTATAAAGGTAACAAAAGTTGCATACTGTCTTTGGAATATTTTGTGTGTATATGTAATTCAATTTTCATTTTAATACCTTCATCTCGGCTAATTCATTCTATCTCACCCCACAACTACAACTTCCTCAACCCCCAGCACTACTTCCGTCTCTCGTTCAAACAACCGGATCTTCGCTTTTACCTCCTGCCGTTTGATATCCACGCTGACGAATGTGCCTTCCATGCCTTCAAACGTACCGCTTGTAATGCGAACGGTATCTCCTGCTTTCCAGCTTTCCATGGTCTTTTGAAATTGTTGTTGCTCTTGTTGCTTTGTAATATCACGTTGTTGTTCTTGCCTTAGTTTTTCTTCACGTAAGTTTTCTTCGGTTGTTTTGCCAATGACTTCGAGTGCGACTTTTGCCTTTGTGTATCTACCGAAGAGTTCGACTTCGATCTCTGCGACACGCTTATGACGATCGACGTAGCAGATCTTAGCATGTCCATAGCGAAGTGGACCGCTTAGTATTTCAATGCGCTCACCAACCTGGTAACCGACCGATGGTCGTACGATGTCTTCGTTATCCATCATTTCCCGCAGATATGTCTGCTCTAACTCATGGATCGGCGTAAAGTTCTCGGCACTGCGAAGTACTTTCGTCACTTCCGGAATCGCATAGCAGGCACGGATAATGTCTGTAATGCGATTCTCGTCGGTATCAATAAAGATATAGCCGGGGAAGAGCGTCTGGATCAGTTCTTTCCACTCGCCACGACGTTTCTTAAGTGTTACGCATTTCGGCAGGAAGATCCGTTCATACTTCTTGGTATTGATCACCTGCTCGCACAACTTTATGATCATTTCTTCATTACCCGTCTGCACCTGCATCACATACCACATACGAATCCTCCATTCACTCCGAAAACCTGATCTGCATGCTATAACACGCACCCAGGCTTAGCGTTACTAACTCAAACTTTGCACTTCAAAAAATATCATATCGTCACATATTGCTTATTATGTCAAAGAATACTAAGTGTTTTGCAGCCACAACATAGCGATTTCTGCTAGCAGAGAACTATAATAATTGCCTTGCCGCATTTTCGTTTTTGGTGATTTCTAGATTTTGTTGTCTCTGATGATTGA